>Ga0207047_1006_pt1 | contig 55819 bp, 56 predicted proteins | sample Alteio_BWMinCont_67_FD_153302 | JGI IMG/M metagenome (GOLD analysis project Ga0207047, IMG submission 153302) | Enriched cells from forest soil in Barre Woods Harvard Forest LTER site, Petersham, Massachusetts, United States -... | ecosystem: Environmental > Terrestrial > Soil > Temperate forest >...
TCACCGGAGAAAATACGCAAATTTCACTAGGTGGGCAGGTAATATTATCCACATGCTTTTCATAGAGAATTTTATTCATGACAACACACAATAATTTCGGTTTCTGAATCGCAAGTATCTCCTCTGGTTGATGATAGAAAATACCCTCAATGCCAAACTCCTTCAACAACTTCGAAAGATTTTCCATCAATATTCTATCTAACGATCTTTGGGAATATCTAAACGGTATTACATCATCTGTGCGATATTTAGTTAAAATTAATATGAAATCATCAACAGTATTCGATTCAAGGTCGTATTGATGTCTCAGATAAGAATCAATAAAAGGAATCGATAGAGAACAAAGATCGATATTTTTCATTGAACCTGGAATTAAACCAAATGCCACTTGTAACATAATGTAAGTAATTTGCAAAGAAACTAAATCTTGTTTACTATGTGAATATTTCCCTGTGAGATAATTCTTAAAAAAATAGTGAAGATATAAAATGTTCTCTTTTGTTTTGGTTAGGACGAGTAGTGTGATTTTATTTTTGGTTTTGTAGGATTTTAGATACATTTCGGCAGATGAGTATTTCATCGCGGATTCATAGTCTCCGAAAAAAGTTGGTCGGTCTCTTATCATCGAAACCACGTGACCATCGCCTCTATAAATTGTTCCGCAAATCTCAACTATCAACAAATCATATTCATTTATTTTAATCGTCTTTATTTCATCGGAGATCATTTTAGGATTCTCATATTGTTTACATTCCATCCGGTTTTAATATTTAATTGTTTATATAATTATTATATAAGAATTTATGGCTGGGAAACAAAAAAGTTGGGCGGATATAAGTGAGGAAGATCCTGATGTTCAGGATACGTTTAGGGAGGAAGAGGAGAGGAGGAAAACGACTGGGTGGACCGATGTAGGGCAGAGGAGACGAGGGCGGGCTGCGCGCAGTGATCCCGATGATGAATATGAAGAATGGGTTGAGTCGGACGATGAGGAGGAGGAGAAGTATTCGCCCGAGAGTAAGAAGAGAACGGGAAATAGGCGAGCGTCACGTGCGAGGGAGAATGTGGTGAAAAAGACTTCGCGAAGAAAGGTAGTTACCGTCGGAGGAAAGCGGCGAGTTTCGAAGAAGAAGAAGAGGGCTGGATCGAAAAGGAAAGCAACAGGACCTAAGCGCCGTAAAGTAACAAGGAGGAAAACTCGCCGTAGGAAATAAAAATTGATTTTCTGTTGTGTTTGGGGGAGCATTTATATACATATATAGAATTCAGACGAATCGTATGAATGGTAAAATATGTTTGATCGCTGTGTGGTTTTGTGCGTCGATATTGTTGGAACCACTTTCTGCTGCTTATATTATTTATCATTTGCAGGTGTATCCAGATCCAAGGCTTTTGCATGATTTGATGTTTGAGATTCTGCCCTACTGGCCGTGGGTGTACAACTACTATTCAACCGTAATGTTAGCTGTCATTGCCCTCCCATGTTTATATCTTGCGTACAAAGACAAAGATTTTAGATACAACATTTTCGTAACAATTGGCACCGTATTCCTATTCCGTGATCTAAGTATCGTGATCACAAATCTTCCATTAACGCTACATGATCTCAATGATCCAAAGTGTATTAATTATTCAATGTTATCGTTTAATAATATTTTGAAACATACATATTTCGGCTATGAATGTGCGGATTATTTCTTTTCGGGTCATATGTTGTTTTACACATTGGGATTTATCGCAATGTATAAGATTTTTAAAAAATATATTTTGATAATTATGATTCCGTGGTTTATTAGTTGTATGCTTGCGCTTTTAATTGCGAGGATTCATTATTCGATTGACATTGTGCATAGTGTTTTTATTACTACTATGGTGTATAATTTTGTGACTCCGCTGATGATTAAAAAACTAGATGAGATTTTTGGTGAAATTGATCCAGGAGAAATAGTTTAAACTTTTGATATATATAGCAATATATCAAATGAAAAATCTATTGTTTAAAATTAAATCTTTGCCGAACGATATTGGATTGCCAGTGTTGTATAAACAGATTCTTTTAAAAAATGAGGGCGTTCTGGAGGCGAGAATAACTAAGGATGTGAGGACGTATCGTTTGGGCGGGGTAGATATTTCGGAGGATGATTTTTTTAATTATGGTAGGTTGCCTTGTGTTGGGGAGGTTGTTTATATGAGTTATGAGGTGGGGTTGGGGGCAGTGGGGGGACAGCAGTGTAAGATGGAGTTGCGGCAGTATATTGGCGCTTTGTTTGGGCTTATTCTGGGGGAGATCAATTGTGAAGGAGATCTAGATGAAAATTCAGTGAATTCGCATTTAGAAGAAATATTCGGTGATACAACAGAAGACGTCACCGATAATGAAAAGTATAAATTCAAAACTCTTGCTTTATTAAGTGGAAGAATGAAATCCCACGTGAAAGCTTAGCTCATGCGCTTTAATTGAAGATATTTATCTTTGTATTTCTGGTATTTAACTTTGTGCATGTCTTCATCGTGATCACCGTGACCGCCCATCATTAATTTTGGCGCAGTGGCAGCTGGCATATTTCCTGCCATTGCCATCAAAGAACGATTTGGTTTGTACTCCAAGGAACTTCCGTTGAACTTGAAACCATCATGGGTTCCTTCCTCGTGCTTATATTTGAAGTACTCCGCCTTATTACAAGGTGCTTCACCCTTTGCGAAAACATAACACAACTTCTTGCAAACTTTAGCCTGTCTCTTCACACCATCAACCATCATATGATGCACTTTCGCCTCTTCATGATCACACACATACTTATAATCACCAATAAAAGGCTCAATTTTTTGATGAACCAACGCAACGATACGGTCCACAACCTCCTTCGTCACATCAATTTCTTTATCGATGCATATATAAAATGCATGACATCTCTTCGTCTTCATCGTATGATCAACAAATTTCTTTTCAATGATAACTTCTTTCATTCCCATTATATTATATATTTAGCTTGTGTAAAAATTTTTCTCTATATATTTTAATTTTTTCATCCGATGTGATATGAAATAAAGCGTTACGAGAAACATGAAGATTTTTATCCCTCGTCCTTTGAGGATTAACCATTTTAGAATACGTAGGGCGTAAGTCAGAGTGTTGGATGTATCGCTGGAGGTGATTATATCTTTTGTGTTTTGTTGAGAAGTGATAATTTGTTTCCACTGTGGTTCTCTAGCGCGGATATGTCTCTGTGCACCTTGAAACAACCTATGCCATTTATCTACGGATATGCTAATTAACCAATCAGATGGATTAAACACGCCCGTAACGTGATCATATTTAAATACTATGTTATAATGATCTTTTAAAGTGACATAATTAGATAAATACCCACCATCGCAAGCAAAATAGCCATTGTAGATTCTTAATGGTGTCCAACTTAGAGGAAATAAAGTTCCGCTGACTATGATCGCATCAATAACTTGTTGATTCGATTCGAATTGTGATATGATAACAAATTCTGGACCGGTGAGTTTTATTTTTGTGATACCAACATGTAAATTATTATTTAGTTTCTTATAGGCAAGCGGATCAGAGAGAATCGCTTCTAATAGCTTTCTGCAGGCACTATACCAATAGGTTAGGGGATTTTTATATATCTTATCGAAAAATCCAACAAATTTCTGATAAAAATTAAATGACTCTTGTTGTGATATTTCTAGGGAAAGCATTATTGCAACAATACATCCTGATGAGACTCCAGCATATTTTATTCGACGATTTGGATAGATTTCTTTGATATATTCATTTATTTGGTAGCATGCGCCTATGGACGCTGGGAATAATCCGGCACCTCCACTTATGGATAGAACAATATTCTCATTCATTTCGTTCAGATAGTGGGCTATCTGTTGCATAGGGGTATGTTTTTAAATTATTTTCAACATTATTAGATAGCTTACGATTTTCCAAGAATAAATAAATCAGTGTGAAGATCATGAATAAAACTATAAGTAGTCCCCAATCCATTATATATCAGTTAGCAAAGAAAAACAATTTCATCATCGGGAATATTTTCTAGATCGTCAGTGTGGATCGGGTAAAAATATAGGAAGGCGAATATTAGCTTAGATTTAAGCATTTGGGAGTTGTGATTTTGGAGAGTGATATTAATTTCCTCATCGTTTGTTACGTGGAGTGTTGTTAATTTGTAATCATACCAAAATCCAACTTGGGAGATAATTTTTTTCGTTAGATTGCCGTTGATCAGAAGGGAGAAATCACACTGTGTTCCAATGTAAGCTCTCAACCAGATTTGATATTTCCCCCAGTTTCTAAATGTTTTCCTAAATGTAATATTGAACCACCACACAGACGAGCATTCTTTATAAACAGGAAACCATGATAAGTTGGAGTCATAGTCTATATTATTAATAATTGTCCAATAAACTGGATTTTCATGCCAGGAGCCAATCGTGGTATCGGCACAAATGGCTTCATTAATGATAATCGCATATTCTTCATTGGAGAGTTTACTCTTATGACGAATTAAATTACACTGTCGGCAGAGCGTTTGGGGATACAATTTCTGAGCTATAGTGCGATATTGTTTATTTATTCCAGATATCAAAGCTAAAATGTTTATACGTAGGAATTTACATATGTGGATATTTAAGTCAAGAGAAAGTGTATCCATCTTTTTGTAGAATGAATTATTCATAGTTAGTATAGTTGTTGATTTTATTTTTTCAATTTTCGCCGGGGTGTTCGAGGTGGTTGAGGGCCCAAGGAAGTTCTTTTACTGATTTGATAACGAGTGATGCACCATGGTTTTCGAGTTGTTGTTTTGAGAGTGTTCCTTCGACACCGATTGTTGTGATGTTTGCGTTTAGGCCTTCAACTATATCTGCAGCAGTGTCACCAACTTTTACTACTTGACGAGGATCAAAAATGCCGCATTGTTCCATAATATGAGCAATTCCCATCGGATCCGGCCGAGGTCGCATGAGTGTATCACTTGCAACTGCAATTTTGGGGATAAACCCCTGTTGTTTCATATGTTTGAGTACATGCCGTTGCATCTTTGTATTGAATCCTGTCGTCGTACAAAAATGTTTAACACCCATATATTCTAGATCCGTGAGAGCATCCAGAAACCCCGGTACAAGTCGCGAATACCTAGGATCCCTGACAATCTCACACTGTTTCTTTTCAAAAACTTTAAACATATGTTTCTTCATTTCCTGTTCCCCATATTTTTTAATTAGTTTTCCTAATTGATTTTTCACGCTTTGATCGGTAAGAATCTGATCAAGATGATATACCTTGTCGTGACCATAATCCCGATAGATCAAATTAGTTGGAACATTTAATTTTAAATGGTTAAATGTCCGGCGAAAAGCTTCAATAGGAGCATCAGGGAGGCCAGTTTGGGGGATGACAATCGTGTTATAAATATCAAACACGACTAAGCGAATAGATGCTGCACGGCGTAACATCTTGAAGATTCAAATAATATATAGAAATCTATAGGACTGATCAATTTCATATAATTTCAATTTTATCATGCACACATGGAAAGATTATATAATGTGAAATTATATGAAGGATAAACAAAATATCAAAGAGTTTAATTTGCGATTAAAAAAGTTAGAAACAGAGCACAAATTGTTTGACAAGGACATTAGGAAATTAAGGAGAAAGATTAGGTCTCACATTAAGATTATTGCGAAGAATGCTGTGGGGGAAATTGTTAAAAAGTTAGATAAAGTCCCTAGTGAGACTGCCACGGGGCAAGTGGATTCGGCAGCAGCAGCAGTGGTGGTGGTAGCGCCAAAATCAATAGCAGAGGAAGGGGAAAAACTTGATGAAAAAATCGCTTCCCTCGAAAAAAAACTACTAGATAAATGTGCTGAACTCGGGTTGAGAAAATAATATCTAATATATTATTATTATGACATCTATTCAAGAACCGATTGATCAAAAGTTATTGGCCGTTCAAGCCAGATTAGATTTATTACAGAAATCACTTATAGATAAAAAAAACGAAACAGTTGAGTATATTTTGGAAAAATTAGAAGGGAAAAAATCTGAGGCAATTCCTGTTGAAATCGTGCAAGAGGAACCAATAAAACTATTGCCGCGAATTAATCTTGATTATATTGAACACACATCAAGTGAAATAGCAGAACCTTATACGCCGGGGTCAATGCGAACAGTCCATCATTCAAATATTATTTCACACGACACTATAAGTGAAATTAATTCCATCTGGAAAAATTTTATGACATTATGCACTGAAGGGTCATATGTGTTTTACATTATCAGATCGTTAAATCTTGAAAGTCGTCTTAAACTCATAGGAGAAACACTCAATTATGCAGACAGGATGAAAATTAAAATTTATAGCAAAGAATTACAGATTGTGTTGGAGGGTATAAGTGATATAATATTGAGAACGGGACTCAATGCGAAAGCGTTGACAAAATTCGTTGCAAATTTTATTATAGATATTTGTGAACAGAAAAATATCATCGATGCTATGCCAATTATTAAAACACAAATTAGTTATATTACGGCGGATCCTATTATTAGTATTTTTGTGCTGGGAATGCATGCAAAATTAGCTGCGTTGGATAAAATTTCTAGTTATGGTCCCATGAAGAAAATACTTGGTGACTTGTCGAAGGAAATAGAGCAAACAGGGAAAACAATTAATAATACAACGATACATACTGCTGATTTATTTAATGTTTTAATAAAAATTTGCGAATAATCAATATAGGAGATTTTATAATGTTATATAATAATATAATATAATTTACGATTATGGATAGTCAAGCAACATATGGAGGGCAGCCAGGGAAAAAAAGGTCGGTACGCGATACAATTGCTGCAACGGTTTGGATATTGATATTTGTTATCATCTTTGTTTTTATTTTGGAGATTGCATGGAATAACACTATGCCGCATATTTTCAGTGTGGGAAAAATAGATTTCTGGCAATCACTTTTGTTGGTTGTTGTCGCGAGGATTTTATTTCCGCCAAGTATGGGACAGTGGTAGGAGAAAAATTGAATATTATTTCCATAGATAACAAGGGGTTAATTTATTGTGCTATATATAAATATGTCACAACCTTTTAATTCGGATTATATCGACTTTGATGTTGATGATGATTTTCAGCCGGTAGTGATGGTGGAAGATTTGCCTAGTGTGGGGGTGGGGGGGGTAGCGGCTAATGCTGTGCCTGTTATTAAGAAATTAGATGAGGTGGTATCTGTTTCGAATATTTGTGAGCATTATAATGGAGCTGTGTTGGCAAAAGATGAGAAGAAACTTCAGCTGGTTGTGAAATTTGTGAAGAAGATGACAGCGTCGGATGTGTTAAAGGTATTTGCCATGGAGCAAAAATTAGATGCAGGGTTGTGCGAGATATTGAACAAAACGTTGATGAGGGGAATATTTCATATTGCGTCGAACGAATTAACGAAGATGAGTTATGAAACGTTATTGATGTTACTTTCGAGGAATGATTACGAGTTTTCTAAAATGGATAATAAGTATGATTTGGAGAATGCGTTGTGTACTTTGATGGTTAGTTGGTTTGGGCATCACCCCCAGGAGAGTAGTATTCGATATAAAGAATGTTTCAATAAATTAAGAAAAAGTTTGTTGAACCCAAGTTCCGTAGGGAGATTAACTACGTGTGTTCAGTTTAAGGCACTTGAGAATGAGTTAGCGGTGGAATTTGTCTTGCTTTTTAGCAATTTGGCTTTGAATAAAAAGCATTCGCAGAATCAACGGACTTTGGATGATCTGTTTAAGGAAGCAAATCCGGAGAAAATAATGAGCGAGGTTGTTTGTAAGGGAATAAAGGTTGGGGATATGGTGGATGCTAAGGATAAACAGGGTATGTGGTATGTTGCGAAGGTTATTGATGTAACGGCGATTAGTGCATATGTTTCATTCTCTGGATGGTCAGATAAAGACAACGAGTGGATAACTTTTTCTGAAAAGCGTCTTGCTCCACGAGCAAATATTACAAATGGGGAACTTCATACTACTAATCTAGATTGTACTTGTAACAAGTGTAAATTCATTCCACCTGTTAACTCCATGATGCCCGGATTAAAGCCCGACGAAATAACGAATATGCTAACACATTTTATGAACTCTGCTGGCTTCCCCAATATTAAATTGGTTTAAAAAAAATTGATTTTATAAATAGAAGGTAAATTAATACATATTAATTGTGTATATATTAAGGTATTATGAATATAAATCTTAGTGGTCAGAAGGTGATGATTAAGTTAGAAGCGGAGGAGGCTGAGGCACTTTATGGGACTAAGATAAATACGCAGTGTCCGGTTAAATATTATGATGGGACAAAGAAGGTGTGGTGGGTTATTCACGGGGAGAATGATGATGCTTCGTTGCCTTATACTATTTGTCAGGATTGTTATCATGAGGGGCGATTTGGGGAGAAGGATGCGAGTGTGAAAAAGGATTTGAAAGCGGTGATGTTGGTTAATTTACTGTGTAATTGTGATGGACGTAAATTGTTTGATGGATTTCCTATTAGTTTTGGTAATGGGTGGTTTTGTGGGATTTATTCCGTAACGCCTTATACTTCTTTGTTGAAAACAGATTATAATTATGAAAAGGATGTAATGTGTATGGATGTATGTTTTCCGTTTCAGGTGGCAAAGTATGCAATTTGTTTGTATACGGAAAATATATCGTTTCCGGAAAATATTTTTTGCGAAATTACTGATGATTGTTCCACGTTTAAGGCGAATGTAACTGCGAATCCTATTCCAGAGGGCGGGTATAATATCATGATACATAATTTGTCCGGGGGGTTAAGTGGTTATAATTTCGTGTTTGATAATACGTTAGCGGTGAGTCGTTATAGAGTTAAAGTATATGATATGACGGAGGATTTAAGTGTTGCTGATATTGTTGATGCGGAGGAGCCAGTTAAGAAGGGAGTGGTTAAGTCGAAGATTAAACAAATTGTGAAGGGTAAGAAAACAATTAAGGAATCGTTAAATGCTGAATTAGTGGAAAAAATTAAAGTGAGTCAGGTGGATGCGCAGGGATTTTATGATGAAGCGATTACGGCAGAGGATCAGGCGCTTGCACATGAGTATGGCAGTTATATTCCTTTGAACCCATTTTCTTCTTTTGGGATGAAATCATTTATGGGGGAGAATGTTATTGATGATGTTTGGCCAGTTGGTGCTATGGGCGCTATGGAGCCCTTGGGAGTGGGGCCGATTGGGCCAGTTGGAGTTACGGGGGTCATGGGAGCGACGGGACCTGGTCTCCCCCCTGCTGTCGCTCCAGTCGCTCCAGTACCTGAAGCCAGTGTTGAATTATTTCCACCTCCGTTAAGTTTCAGTTCCCTCGCAATATCAAGTAACAGTCCATATGGTGTCTATGGACCGCAACTAACCGCACCAATGATAAAACTCCCAAATAAATTAGCATATAAAAAACCTCTTCCGCCTAAAAAAATAAACAAAAAATTATTATTTGAATTTGATATCACTCCAAGGCACATAGATGATCCCCCGCGGTACACAAATACAGAACCGGAAGAATATACGGAACAAACCGTTTTTATCTAATTCTTCTTCTCATCTTTTTCCTTTTTATTTTTTTGAGAAAATAGAGTTAATAGTTTCATCAGTTTGTAGAATATATTGATCAGATTGAGGAACATATTTATTGCGTGGTGATAGTGGTCGTGTTTGTCAAGGGGATCAGCGAATTTTGTGTACATTTCTTTCGTATCGTAGGCGACATATCCGCAAAAAATGATGAGTGAGAAGAAGTTCATGGTGATGTATTGCCGTGAGGAAGCTGGGGAGAATATGAAAGCCATTGAGGAAATGATTGAGATTAGTAGGGAGGAAAAGAGGAATGCGCCGAGGGTAGCTTGCGCACTATCTTGAATTAATTTTGATGCAGCGGTAAATGTTACAAAAAGGAGGGCCATTCCAAGTAGTGATAGCCATACAATCTGTGGGTTCTCCATATTGGCTTCTTCAATTAAGATGCTACCAGAAAATCCCATCGCTAGGGCTAGCAGCGATGTGTATAGTTTCTTTTTTGTTTCATTAGTATTAAAAGCAATGGCGAAAATTAGAACGAATGATGATATTATGGCAGCGAATGTGAGAAAGATACTTTGGAGGTAAAGGTTTACGACGAGGCCCGTGCCAAAGAAGGTAAACATTGATGCAATAATTAAATGAACTTTCGATACATGATCATTTATCGAAAGAGCTTTCATGGTTGCCGACATTTTTAGTTTGGTGTATTCTTATATATATATATCATGGAGTTAAATATTCAATTTTAATTAGCTATAGATGGCGATATATTTGCGGGATGGATATTTGCGAAATCATATATAGGGAGGGAACTCGGGCGTCCATCATGAAAGAAAAATAACAGGAGAAGCAGAATTATGGCGATTATTATATAATTCATCGGATATATTTATTATAGGAAATATTTTCTCGCGTTTGGGTTGATGAATAAAATATGTAGGGAGATATTATCATAAGGGGTTGGTATGTCTGTTGAATTTAATAAGTTGAAGGCTATGTTTAAAGAACATTTGGAGAAATTTGTGGATAGTTGTATTCCGCTGAGTGTGAAGGATAATTGTATTTATTTTTTGAGTGAGGGGAGTCAGTTGTATGGGTTCGATTATGGGAAAAATATATTGTTTGAACCAAGTAGTGTGAATAAATTTAATATGGTCAATATTTCGATGGAGACGTATTTTAATGACGAGGTGAAGAAATCTTTGGAGGAGCGTGGTAAGTTGAAATTTGATGATTTAATTGAGTTGTCGCTGAAAATTAATTATCGGGAAAAATATATTGGGAGGAAATTCTTTTATTTGAAGAGTGAGAAGAAGATTTATGTGTGGTCCATTGTTAGTGGGAAGTGGGAAAAATCTGATGTGGATTCGTTGAGGTATGTTTTTGCGAATAATGAGATTTTGTCAGATTTAGTTTCGGTAAAAAAATCGGAGAAGGCAAAATCATTGGATGATCTTGGGATTGATTTTAGCGATTTGGAGGAGGTTTCGCATAGGTTCCGAGATGCGAGTATACATCATTATCATAAGAAGCTTCATAAAATTTATTCATTGAGTATTCCACAAAATGGCTGGTATGTTCCCAGTGATGCTATGCAGAAACAAATTTTGGCTCTAGTGGCAACTGTTCAAGCTGAAACGTCTGTATAAAATATATTCTTAAATCAATATAGTATATTAATTTATGAATGAAAATTTGGGTTTGTTTGGAGCGATTCTAGCGATTATTGCTGTTATGGGAACGCTCATGTTTACCACAGGGAGAGAGGTGACGGTGAATAACTATGTGGTGAACACGTATTTGTATATTTTGTTGGCTATATTGCTTTGTACTTTGACCATCATTGCGATGAATAAATATAAAATAGGGGAGAATTTGGGCGGGTGGAAAATGTTTGGGATCTTTATTTTGCTGATAATTGTGTTATTTGGGATGCAAGCTGTTGGGAGAAAACATGTGTTTTTGCGGAATGTTTTGTGGGTGGTATTTATCGTTTTGTTAGGGGTGATATTATCTCCGATATTTAATTTAGCGGTAAATACTGATGTGCTTTGGAAAAGTATAATTACGGTTGTGATTTTGGTAGGTGTATTGACTTTTATTGCTTCGAGAGTTCCTGATAATTATTTCGATTCGTGGGGAACATATTTATCCGTTGCGCTTTTGGCGTTGATTGTGTTTGAAATATTGGATATGTTATTCTTTGATCCAGCGACGTCAGGACGTTATAAAGTGTATGCAGTTGTGGCAATTGTGATATTTAGTGGGTTTGTCTTGTATGATACGAAGAATATATATCAAAATGGAAAGATTGCAGAGGCTATTTGTAATGATAAAAGAATAGATCGAGCGGAGTGTGTTGATTATCCTACGCAGTCAGTGGGGTTGTTCTTGGATATTGTAAATTTGTTTTCCAGTATTGTGACGGTGCAGCAGTAATGAGAGTTAGCCGAAGAGGTCGAACATTCCTGGTTCGTCGTCGGGGTCGGGTTCAGGTTCAACTCCGTCTTGCGTGGTGGCAAAGGTTTCTTCTGTTTCCGTTGAATCAAGTTCTGCGGCTGTGGATGAATTTTGACGTTCCCATAACAGTTGATTCATTGTTTGTTCGATACAGAACATCATTACTGGATTCACGAGCCATTGCATTTGTTTGTGTGCGTCGTATTTCGCAAGTTTGTTCCGCGCATGGTCGTCCAAGTCCACTTTGTTTGCGAGAACATATGCTTCCGCCTCTTCACACAGTGCAGCCATTTTTAATAAACGGTTTTTTAAGGAATAAGCATTCAAACTAAATAAATTTCAATTATTTTTGATAGAATTGGTGAAGTTCTTCATCTGTTACTGTTTTACGGCGAGTTTGGTGTTCAGTGAAGAGGGAGATAATTTTGTCTGCAAGGATGGTTTTCATTTCAGTACAGGTTATGAGTCCAGTGGTGAATCCTTCTCGTATTGTATTGAGTCGGGCATCATCCATTTCAAAATAGGTGAGATATTGATAGGCAATATCTGTTGTTATATTTCCGCCGAATTTCTTATGATCAGCTAGACTTCCATTTCCTCCGCCCCCTGAGAATGAATATTTCATGATTTTCTTTCTGATGATGGAGGGATCGTCGGTGAGAAATAGAGTGGTTTCAGCTGAGGTTGAACTGCTCATCTTTCCGGAGGAGCCAGTGAGACTTGGAAGAAATTTACTTATTATTGAACATGGTTTTGGTAAATTCATTTTGGGAGCAATGTCGCGAGCGAGACGGAAATATGCGTCTTGGTCGATAGCGTAGGGGACTAAAATTAGCGCTTTTTTTCCTTGGAAAAGATGCGGAAATGATTCAGAGAATGCTGCAGCAGATTGATAAAAGGGCCAATCGAGCATGCCTACTGTAGTTTCTTCATTGAACACATAATGCTCGGTTAGGGTACCATCAGAATTGGATACGGTGATCTTATCACCAAAACCGAATATTTTAGCAACTTGTTTAGCTGATATGAGTTTTTTCATTTGGGAAACAAGTGCTTCAAATGATTTCTCAGAAAGGCGATAATCACGATTCGAAAAAATAAACGTTTTTTTCGGATTGAAGCCGCAAGCAATAATATCTTTCGAATTTTCTTGACCGAGGCGGTATATTTCTGCAAAGTCTAATTGTTTGAAATAAAATTTTTCGTCGTCGGCTATTTGGATGATGAGTGTGCAGTTGAATGTGTCTTGGAGCCATTTGGTGAAGAGGAAAGGAATTAAATGACCTAGATGCAATGATTCAGAGCTGGGGCCTCTGCCCGTGTAAAGTGCAATAGGTTCACCTTTCTCGTGTGCATCGAGGATTCTGTTGAGCTCCCTATGTGAGAAAAATTTACCGCGGAGCAACCATGGATGGGGGGGAGTTCCGGTGACTTGTTGAAATCTCTCTAGGAGAGGGAAATCAATCAGTTCTGTGCCGAATTGTTTAGTTAATTTTACGTAATCAATGTCGCCTTCTACATTGAAGGGAGTCACTGATTCGGGATTTAATTTTTTTTTCGCCGTTGCCGTTTCGCATGATTTTAGGAATGATTTTAATGCTGTATCGCCCGTGCCTTTTGTTTTTTTATCTATTTTGATAACGTATGTGTGAACAAGCGCCATATGTTTATTTCTAAATAAGGTTAGGGATTCGATACAGTTATTGTATGCTTTAGTTAGAAGAGTGTCTTTTGTGTTAGTGATATGGATGTCAAGTGGTGAGGTGATTAATTGGGATGAAATGATATTGAGAAAATTACGATGGGTTTCTGGCATATAATTTAGCATATCTTGAAGGTAGGTGTTTGATGAGGGGGAGTGTTTTATGTTGAAGATAATGTCGAAGAGCCTGATGAGGGAGGATTGACCTGCTGAACCTCCGTGGCATTTTATGGGGGTTGGAGCTTCTGGAACTCCTTCGAAGGTGAGACCGTCGGGGATTTTTGGATCATAGCCCCAACCTTTTAGAAATTTTCTGAGCGTGTTATAAAAAATTTCAGGTGAGCAGGTTAAATACATTTTAGAGAGCGTTAGTGTGATTTTGTTCATCGTTAGGGGGAAGAGGGAGAGAATTTCTAGGAGAGAGGTGGTGTTTTTTTCAGCGATGAGAGTTGGGATTTTAGAAAGGTGAGGAATAATTTCTGATCCTATTGCTTCTATTTCGGTCATAACTGCGTGAAATGTCGTTTCTGATTCAGTTCCGGTAAATGAGCTAATGAGTTCTATGTTTTCGACGATAGGGGGGGCGGAGGGATCGATTAGTTTCCAGTTCCAGAGGTCCACAGCTGAGTGAGTTATGACGGGTGGGAGTCCTAGAGATTTACAAATAGTGTAAAAGGGAATTGCGATGTTCTTTGGGAGGAGGGAACATGTTGCGAGAGAATTTCCCCATATGTAGGAATGAGTGATCATACTCAGAACAACATATGCTCGTCGGGTTTGTGGTATGGTTAGGGGTGTTAGAGAAAGAAGAGGGAGAGATGAAATTTCTTTTCCGCTAGATTCCGTAGCATTTAGTTCTGGGAGGCGGTCGACTAGATTTTCCCAACAGGCGTAATATTCAGGTAAGCGTAAAACAGGTGGTTCACTTGGAAGAAAACTATGCAACATCTATGCAATCAATTAAGATATAGAAAGTTAGTTAATAATTTATATTTCAATTTTTGTTAGCGAATCTTGTGTCTAGCGGCACTCGATCTGAGATTCATTATTTCTGGTTAAATATAGATCGCTCACCGTGCGCCTTGAATTTTTGTTTCATAGGGGATTTGTGAATGCAACTAGATGTTACAGATCTTGCTCATATCATGATGTATGGATGACCTGATGTGAAACAGATCTTTTTTACATCTAGGGTAGAACTTATATGTTATTACGCGGCATTCGATCTGCGATTCATTATTTCTGGTTAAAAACAGATCGCTCACCGCGCGCCTTGAATTTTGTTTCATCGGAGGTTTGTGAATGCTACTAGATGTTACAGATCTTGTGTCTCATCATGAAGTATCAATAATATGATGTGAAACAGATCTTTTTTACATCTAGGGCAGAACCTATATGTTATTACGCGGCACCCAATCTGCGATTCATTATTTCTGGTTAAATACAGATCGCTCACCGCGCGCCTTGAATTTTGTTTCATAGGGGATTTGTGAATGCCACTAGATGTTACAGATCTTGCTCATATCATGATGTATCGATAATATGAGGTGAAACAGATCTTTTTTACTTCTAGGGTTGAACCTATGTGTTATCACGCGGCACCCAATCTGCGATTCATTATTTCTGGTTAAATACAGATCGCTCACCGCGCGCCTTGAATTTTGTTTCATAGGGTGATTTGTGAATCCAACTAGATGTTACAGATCTTGCTCATATCATGAAGTATCGATAATATGATGTGAAACTGATCTTTTTTACTTCTAGGGTAGAACCTATGTGTTATCACGCGGCACCCAATCTGCGATTCATTATTTCTGGTTAAATACAGATCGCTCACCGCGCGCCTTGAATTTTGTTTCATAGGGTGATTTGTGAATCCAACTAGATGTTACAGATCTTGCTCATATCATGAAGTATCGATAATATGATGTGAAACTGATCTTTTTTACTTCTAGGGTAGAACCTATGTGTTATCACGCGGCACCCAATCTGAGATTCATTATTTCTGGTTAAATACAGATCGCTCACCGCGCGCCTTGAATTTTGTTTCATAGGGTGATTTGTGAATGCCACTAGATGTTACAGATCTTGCACATATCGTGATGTATCGATAATATGATGTGAAACTGATCTTTTTTACGTCTAGGGTAGAACTTATATGTTACTACGCGGCACTCGATCTGAGCTTCATTATTTCTGGTTAAAAACAGATCGCTCACCGCGCGCCTTGAATTTTGTTTCATCGGAGGTTTGTGAATGCTACTAGATGTTACAGATCTTGTGTCTCATCATGAAGTATCAATAATATGATGTGAAACAGATCTTTTTTATATCTAGGGTTGAACCTATGTGTTATCACGCGGCACCCAATCTGCGATTCATTATTTCTGGTTAAATACAGATCGCTCACCGCGCGCCTTGAATTTTGTTTCATAGGGTGATTTGTGAATGCTACTAGATGTTACAGATCTTGCTCATATCATGATGTATCGATAATATGATGTGAAACAGATCTTTTTTATATCTAGGGTTGAACCTATATGTTACTACGCGGCACCCGATCGGAGATTCATTATTTCTGGTTAAATACAGATCGCTCACCGCGCGCCTTCAATTTTGTTTCAACTAGATGTTACAGATCTTGCTCATATCATGAAATATCGACAATATGATGTGCAACGGATAATAAAACCTATATGAAATACGCGCCACTCGATCTGAGATTCACCATCTCGCGATAACACAGATCCCTACCGCGCGCTGGATTTTCTACAATCTTTCACGAAAAATTTTTGATGAAGATATATAGGAAACTCCATTTCTAAACGAGAATGAACATTATATATATTATTATACTTATAATCGTCTGTATCATATGTCTAACAAACAATAATTATGAATATATGACAAGCGAAACCCTTTTTGATAAAAAAGATTATTTAAACGATATTCCAATTTTTATTATTAATCTGAAATCAAGGGAGGAGAGGAAAAAGATTGCTGTTGAAGAGTTAGATAAGCACGATATCGTGGGGGAATTCATTGAGGGAGTCGATGGGAATAAGTTAGATAGGGACGATTTAATTTCGAATGGTTTGATAGATGATTCAACTTCGTATAGGAAATTACGGAAGGGGGAAATTGGGTGTTATTTTTCACATTTGAAGTGTTGGGAACTTATTTTGAGTAGCGGGAAGGAGTATGGAATTGTTTTGGAGGATGATGTCGTTTTGGATGATAATTTTAGAGATGAGTTTAATAGTTTATTTAGTGAGTTGGAGAAGCATAAATGGGATTATGTTTGTTTGGGGCGAAGGTGCAATCCGAAATGGTTTGATGAGAGAAATTGTAATTATGGGCAGCAGATTAATAAGAATTTCTATTATCCCTCGTTAGTTGGATATGCGACTTTTGCTTATGTTATTAAGAGAGGGGTTATTGAGGGGTTATTGAGGAAGACCTTTCCGATATCGAAGCCGATTGATGTGGTTATTTTGGAGGAGAATGATAGGCGGAGGATGAGGCCTATTGTGTTGGAGCACGATCTGGTTAAGGTACGTAATATTAATGATAGTGATACGATGGGGATTATATAGAAAAAATTGAAATATGGAGTGATTGAATGGTAGATAACATTTGGACTTTTATTAGAGCCTTCATCATTGAACAAAATGAGTACTGATGGAGGATTTTGGGCTAGTGCTGTAGCAGCAATTAATGGTGTGGGGGCAGCGCCAGCGCCGCCAGCGCCAGCGCCGCCAGCACCGGTGGCTCGTCCTCTTCGTGTTGTGCCTGCCGCTGCTCCTGCTGGGAGCCCCCCAGCTCTGTGTGTGGATTGCAAAAAGGTGCCAGCTTGGACCGATCCCAAAACTGGAACAGCTTCAAAATTTTGTGGCAAAATGTGTGAGACGAAGTATCAGTGTGCAGCTGCGAATGCCGCTGCTGCAGCGGCAAACGCAGTGGCTATCACAACGGCAGCTGCAGCCGCTGCCGCTGCTTCTCTCGCAGTAACCGCTAAAGAGGCCGCTACTCGTGCTCGTGCAGCTGCTGACGCAGCTGTCCGCCCAGAAGAGAAAAAGGTTCCTATCGAGGCCACTTTCATCAAAGTCTTTAGCTGTGATGACATTCCCCAAATTATGCGCGACCGTCATCCTGAACTCCAGGCATCCGTTCAAGAAGGTGACATTTCGCCAGCTCAGATGGACAAGTTCATGGATGAACAGAATTACGCGGCAGTAGACATTGATGGTGTTATCGTCGAAAACACTGGAAATCTGGCCTTTTACGTTGAGAATCTTCCCGGTGCGGTTGATTGCAAGATTCGTGGTCCTACCAGGGTAGTCAAGGGAGTAAGCTATACCCAAACGGAGCCGAATATGGTTCGTTTTTGGAACACACGTAAGGCCAATGGTATGAAAATCCGTTTTGTCACTGCTCGTGGAGAGAGTGCTCAGGCAGATACGGAAGAACTTCTCAAGGCATTCGGAGTTGTGGACCCGATCGTTTGGTGCACTGGGAGCACCAACAAGAAGGGTGCCTACGTGAAGGAAAAGCTCCCTCATCTCCATGGCGGGCTTTTGTTCGTTCTTGATGATGTGGATGTTGCTCTTAAATCTTATGTTGGAGAAGATGCCTTCTCAGCTGACCGTGTGGTCTTGATGCAGTATGCGATGTATGCTACTGCTCCTGCTCCTGCTCCTGCTCCTGCTACGGCTCCTGTCATGCATTGTGCGATGTTTGATCCCACGCCCGCATAACTATTTCTTTTATCCGAAATTAATTTGAAATAAAAGAATGTTTTGCACGGTCTATTTCGAGTAAATTGCAATTAGGATGATAATGATGAGGACCGCGAGGATGAGTCCGGTGATCATTGCCTTCAAGCGAAAGTTACGCCACCACATTTTACGAGCAAGTTCTTCCGACTGCTTCTTAAACTTACGTGATTCTTCCTCGAGAATGATAGATTTACCTTCTACATCGTCGATATGTTCACCTCGCTTCAAAGTAAGAGCAACGTTTTCTTGCACAGCGACTTTTACATCATCAATTTTAAGTTGAACAGATTTAAGTTTTGCTTCTGAGGCTTTCGCTGGAGTCGACATTGCAAGGTAATATAACCTGGTTGATTCGATGGAAAATTCTTATGAAGGTTCTTTAATGTTAAGAAATCAATTTTTTAGAGATGATAATTATTGTTGTTGCTATTGTTAAGCTGCCAAAGAGATAGAGCGTTGGGAACGGATTTAAATGAAGAAGGTGCATATATGATGTGAGTACATAGAGGGGGGCTATGACGAATAGGTGAATGAGACTTTCAATTGTAAGTAAAAGTGAGTTAAGGAGATCTAAAAATCCATTGCTGATGGTATTTAGAACTTTTTGCCCAGAAGTACTTGCATAAAATCCACTAATTTTAAATACCCATTCGCCCAAATTTTTCGCTAGAATGCGTACTATGTCGTGAAAGCGATCAATAATTTTTACCGGTTTTGTTTCAAATTGAAATTTAACAGCTGCATGCTGCCAGAGAACTAAGGCAATCACAAACACAATAATCACCTTCTTCGACATCTTAGATAAATCTAATTAGAGATTAAATTTATCTAACATTAACTATTTCAATTTTTTTTTGGCGAGTTTGTTTCCCAGGGTGAAGATACATGGGACGATATTTGTATATTCTTGGATTGAGACGGGCAAACAACGTAAATAAAATGCTACCTTATTTGATGAGCGCTGGAAGAATTCATAAAAATACTTATTCTGAAAAATATTTTGATAAAGTGTGTTTGAAAACCATTTGTTGTCTGTACCGAGGTCGTTTTTTTGATAGCAGATATTGTCAACGAGGATGTAGTCGTTGACATTTTTTAAGCTGTGGTAGTAACCGTCTATTTGTAAGTGACTATCTTCGGGGTGATGGGTTCGGGGGTCTTCGAGAATGAATTTTATAAAGTCGATGGATAATATAAGTGCATGATTGTTATAGCATTTGGCTTTCCAGATTAGTGGCGTGGTTGTTGATTCTTCGTGGAATGATGAGACTAGACCGCCGAGTCTTATGATGTCCCATCGTCGTTCAGTTGAGATGAAGTTGGATATTGCTCTTGCGCCATGTTGCCACGTGGGAGTAAACTTTATATCATCCTCAAAAATAACAACATAGGGCGCCTTCTTTTCTGAAGAAAGTGATTTCTTCATGCATTCAACATGTGATGTCCAACAACCAATACGCCCTCCGCGAGAATCCCTCTTAGGCCTAAAATATTTCACACAGGCAGCAATACCTATTTTTTCAAATTCAACCAAAGAACTATTATAGCGTTTATCATTGTCGTCAAGACATATACACCAGATGTCGCATTTAAGAAAATCCATGCTATTTACTAACTGGTTTAGTATAGACACCAACTAGATATTTTTCCATCAACTTTTCCGCATCGCTACTATGGAAAATATCTTCGAAATCCGCTGTTGCATCCGTCCCTGAATACATAATAAGTATCTCCTTCCCCCCAGGATGTGATTCCAAGAATTTTGTCACATCATAAACACTGTCGCGTATGATCAGCCAGCAATCATCTTTAGTGTTGTGAACTTTGACTTCTTCAAGCGTATAATGCTTAAGTTCTGGCGCTTTCTTTTCTTCTTTCGGCGGCATAATTCAATGTTCCTACGAATAATTATATATAAAGCAAAAAGTTCGAATATCAATTTTAAAAATAATTTATACTTATATATATGGAAAAACCTATAGTTAAAAGAAGGGAACAATATTCGTTCAAAACTGATCAGAATACATTAGTTGATATTTTTCAACAGTTTGCGGTGAATTCTCCTAAAGTCAATATAGTTGCAGTCGTTAGCAAATATAAAAATCCGTGTGTTTCGGTTATTTTAGTCGTTGGACCTGATGAAAATGACTCTCCTGTGATAAATAAAATTGCAGAAAATATTTTCGACAATTATAATATCTTTTATGCGAAGAATACGATACTTGATGTTTTGAATATTCAAGTTATAACGGATACGCCTGGGGCTTATTTAGCATTTTATAAACCACTTGTCCAAAATGGCATCAAGGTCTTAAATTCATATTTGGGGGAAGCCGCAGCAGGTCAAGTCTTATCGGCTTTTTTCGACGTAGGTGCCTGCTCATTAAACGAAGCTGAAAAAATTTTAGAAAAAGTCAGTTAATATCGTCCTTTTCCATGTTGCGCGGCCTTGGACTTTCCTTTTGAACTTGCTGTTTTGTGATATTCATTCATTTCTGATCTTTTGACAGCGTCGATTAGTTGTTGCGAACGTGTGTCATCTGTTACTTCAGGGAGCCCCAACCATCTCATGTATCGGCTCCAGTCGGTGACCTTCCCTACTTCATTGTATGTTCCTCTTACATCTGATCGCAATTTGTCTGGCGCTAAACCGAAATTCGAATCCATTACATCAAATGTTAACATGCGGGCAACTTCACTAAACCTCACTTGGAACATCACTAAATTCCTACTGATCTCCGTCGCTGCAAATACCTTCTTAGCACGCATATCACTGACAGATACATCTAACAACTCCGGATGCGCTGCAGGATTCCTATAATTTCCCACTGCATACCAAAACACATTCCTTGCATCGCACTCTTCAACAAAAACTTGAGCAATATTCTTCCACTCAAATTTCTTCGAAACTGTCAAATATATCAGCAATTCACCTAAATTTGGAACCAACGCTTTAACTCTCTTCTCATATCCCTTCAAGAAGCTCCCCAATTCACCCTCAATAAAAGCACCCACGCTCGGCTTTTCCAACACCAATTGAACCAATAATCTATACACTGCAAAATATCCATCAATAAACTTATCATTAGCATTCAAATTATTCTTATTATTCATGATCTCCACAACAGCAGTATTCATCAACGACGTACATATCTTCACAGCTGTCTCATATGGATCTATTTTCCCATAGTTGATACCTTTTCCAATTGACATGACATTATCGAAAAATAATTTGCTAATACGATGCCATTGTTTTGTGTCGATTAAAATGGGCAGCCAATGTGTAAATCCTCTATTTGTGGAACTCCTGCGAATCCCATCATTAAACGCCTCCTCCGACAAATATTCAAACGGCGATGACAACATACCAATTTTAGGATTATCGATATTAACTCCATAGCCCAACACCACATTGTCCTCAAACGTGCTCTTCTTCACATAGCAAATATAGTGATCCCTCAAAGGATTATATTTCCTCTCTTTCACCTTAATTCCATGCTCAAGATTATAAGCAACAAGTTCCTCCTGTGAAAGCACCACAGAAGGAAACCACTTCTTACTATCTGAACCATCATGTTTCGTCACCTTACACTGAAATGCTCTCGCCCCGTCGATCGATCTCTTAATATCATCTTCTGACGTAGACAGCATTTCACTCATCATTAAACCCTGCATAGCGACCAATATGGTACTTACAGTATAAGACGGAGACCATCCCTCGGACATATTCTTCCACTCAGTATGAACATGTCCGAAATTTCCAAATATATTTAAACACACTGCCATTCGTCCAGCAACTTCATACGAAGCGCCGCCAATATATCTCACAAACGTATCAAAGAAAGCCTTAGGAGCACTATTTGGATAATCATCACTAAATTCCAAAACAAATCTTATCGGTACATTAGCATAAGGTGTTCCCTCAGCACCCACGACGATCGCATACCACTTCAACATATCACCATCCAATGGCGCCGCATTCGCCCCTATCAACGGCTCCTCCCTCAATTGTTTCAAATCTCTGGCAAGTTGTTTCACAGCAGCAGTCATGATTTAATATTCACTATAGAAATATAACTTACCTTACGAATCAAATTTTCAATTTTTTTTGTTACATAAACCAAATAGCACTACCGATACAATAACAATAACCAACGCAATGATGATACACTTCTCATCTGAATCGCCACTCATATATATAAAACGAATACAAAATTAATTACCTAAAATTCAATATTTTTATCCAGTATGAAGATCCATCGTACCTGCCCATCTACTAGTCATAAAAATCCCAAACAAAATCGCCCCTATACGATTAACAAACCCAATATTCTCAACCTGAAATCCAAAAAGCGTAAAATTTTTCCACCGAACATCCATCAACTTAGACATAATTAACCAATCTATTGACGTTATCGAATCTCCGATATTAGTCGATATGCATCCAATATGCCTCGATACTTTATTCATTGAATTCTCAATGGAATTAATATCAACTTGCACGCTCTCATTTGATAAGTCTAATTCACTCATGGCTTTCATCGATGGGTGGACAACCATACTTGTCTCTTGAAATGGCTGCCGAGATAAATATCTTTTGATAAAAGATCGGGAAGATATTGTTTCTTGGATGTGCATGATTGATTTACGTATTCGGGTTATGTTGGTAAAATAGACTATTTCAGCGAGGATGTAGAGTATGATGTAGAGTATGTCAAATATGTCCATGGCGAACTGTTTCATTGGGATGTGGACAAAGACTCCGTAAGTCGCAAATGCTCCGAGAATTGTAGTTGTGGCGAACATAGTATTTAATTTATCAACGGACTGTTCGTAGGCTTCTTTGTGAGACATATAGAGATCGTGTATGTTGTTGACGCTACCTGAATCATATTTCATACCGCAGACAAAAGTGGCAAATTCATTGATTGCAGTATTATGTACTGTGAAAACGGTGGAAAAAGTGAATATGCTCACAAAAAATATGCAGTAGGAGAAGAAATGTTCGAAGGCGCATACGAAGCCGAAGAGTATAAGCTTCGGGATGGATGCGTTGAGTTTGATTTGTTGATACATATCTATATAATTCGTAAATATGTATAAGAATACTGATATTAGTGATGCGCATGATGACGCTAAGAGGACGATCAGGGAGTAATAGTTGACAGCATTCGTATGGTTTGGATTTGTTGACAGAGTTTTGTAAAAATGTGATGTACGGAAATAATTTAATTCAACGAAATATTGGATAGGGATAATGTACATGAACGCGTTGGCCATCCAGTGAGGATATTGAGCGATGGTCATGAATTTGTATACGGGTTTCCAGCAGATTGTAGCGAGGATAAAGACTATGTAGAGAACGTTTAATATGTAGTACATTGCCGCTTTGAAATATTTCATTTTGCAGCATTTGGTGTTGGAAGTGGTTAGTAGAGATTGATTTAAGGAGATTGCTGGAGGGGGCAAATGTAATTCTGGAGGAGTTGACAATTTACTTTCGAATTGATCCGTATCGTCAGACATTTTAGCTACGTAATGACTTATGGGTAAAGGGGGTGATTTAAGTTCTGAAGAAAGATCACTCTCTGATCTGCTTCCAAATCGTTTACTGATCTTATGACTTGTATGATTAACAAACCAAAGACCTAAAATTCTTAAAAGAAAATCATATGCGGTGGTCGACATAGTATTCTGAGTTAGGTAACAGTGAATATTATGAGGATATTTGCAATTTAGTTATTCAATTTTTTTTCGCAATGTAGAAGATCGCGGAATCGCAGTTGGGGAAGCAGGGATAGGGTTTGGCGGTGAACATTTCTGCCCCTCCGCGAAAGATGGATTTGAGGCAATCTAGGACGAGTTTTCGACTGCGGGTAATGAGGTCGAGTTCAATTGCACGAAGTGCTGTTGCTCCACGTGATTGAAGGTGGCGGGGAATCAGGATGTGGTTGAGGGACTCAATCCGTGCATCTCCAACAGATTCAATAATGGTGTGGCCACCAGAATAAGTCTGGTAGGGGCAGATCATCATCCCACCTGGGACCAACGCCGCCTCGATATCCTCGAAAAGCGCCTTGATTCGTGTCATGCGTTTGAAGCCCTTATCAATGTCAAAAATGACAAGACCAATGTTGTAGCCCTTGCTTCGGAGCTCGCGCAAGAACTCGCAACGAGCGACGCGGTCGTCGAAATCGGTTTCGGTTTCGTTGTCTTCTGGGCTCACGTGGAAGACATTTGTATCGCGGGTTTTGTCGAAGATGCACTTGTTAGTGCCGGTGGTCATCGTTCGATCGATGATCAACGTTGCAGAATTGGGGAGACGACGAAGAAGACTCTGAATCTCCTCAACCACTGGTAAAGCAGGGACAACGGGTAGTTGTGCTACTGCTGGAGTCTTTGGCGCGTAAAGTGTGGCCATAAATGCGTATTCAGCAGCGGTGAGGGGTTTGGTAACAGACCGCCCTGGATCAAGGTTGATAGATGGATCAGGCACTGCTGCTGCGGCTGCTGAAGTTGTGGCAATCTCTGGTTGCCATCGTGCAGCTCGCTCCACAGCGCGTTGAGTCGGGGGGAGAATTCCTACACGGTGTGTGGGCGTGTAGGCTGGAGCTGGCGCTGGCGCTGGCGCTGGCGCTGGCGCTGATGCTGGCGCTGCTGCTCGTGTGTACTCATTGAGCCCGGCAAGCAACATTTGGTATCGGCGAAATTGTTCTTCGGAATAATCATCCGTTACCGGACTCAGTTGTTTCCCTTCAGGAAACAATTGCTTGGGAACAAGATCAAATTCATCTCTCTGCTGACGAGGTGGGGCCCATGGCACAGCGGGAGCGGCTTTTGCGGGAGGCGTTGCGTAAGCCATAGCCATACTTGTTCGCTTTCCATCATCAAACACGGGCCCATCTCCCAACCTAAACCCCACTAGCCGACCACCACCACCACCGGCGGCCGCAACTGGAGGAGGATACAAACCATCAAGCCCTTCAAATCGACTCATCAAATTCACCTATAATAACTTCAAAATGTTAAGAACTCTTCAATATCTTCATATTTTCAATTTTTTTTTATTTCCTCAACGCAGCCATCATCGCATCATTGGACGTTTTCAACTTTTTATTAACAACTCCAAGCTCCTCCTTTTCCCTCGTCAAAACCAAAACCCTCCCACCTAACACCGAATTCTCATCCATCAATCTCTTATTATTCGCCTTCAATATAATCACCTCCGTTTTCAAAACGCGTTTCTCCTCAGCGAATTCCACACTTAACTTCACTAAATCACCCTCAAAGAAAAGTTTAATAATCTCCTTATTCCCCTCCCTAATAGCATAATCCGACGGACTCTTATCAAACCGATTCAAATAATTCTTATCCACCTTACAATCTAACAAAAATTTCACCATCGCATAATCATTTTTTAATACTGCTAAATGTAACAAATTATTTCCTCCAGGTGAATCTCTCACCGATGCAAGATACATGGAATTATATGATGCCCTCAAGGTATTCACATCTTTGTTCATCACCGCCCTGATAACTCTCTCAGAATCCCCTCCTGTCTCCCCGGAATCACCACCCAATAAAGTAAACAATCTGCTCATCACCTCTTCAATAAACAAAAACACATCTAACCCCCACACACACATTCCAATGAAAATTCAATTTTTATCCAAATGCTGGATCCTTCAAAATCCTCTCCGTAATCATGATCTTATTCTCTATTTTCTCAATAGTCTGTGCAATGGACATTTCTGTTCCTGCTGGCCTCACTCTAAAAAATTCGATATACTTCTCCAATTGTCCCCTACTCACAAACCCAGAAGCCATCGACTTAACCAAATACGTTAAACCAGAACTTCCAGGTTGATATTTCGCCAAAAATTTATCCCAATTATTCGTTACCAGATCCCACACCAGGTCAGTACACTTTCTATTCTGCGACAAATACCTAATATAAAAGTATAAATCCTGTTCCCTAATTACCCCCGACAGCACCAACTCTAAACTCCTCTTCACCAAAACAGGATCCCGCATAACAACTCTTCATTATGGTTTTATGAAATCTCTCTTGCACAGCAACATGTTCATGCAAATGATTATATATCACCCCCAAAGTTGTAATAACATTGTTCCAAATTGAATAATTCCTCTCCCGAGACAAATCGAATATTCGCAACACATCAAATAACTTCTGGAATCCCAAATATCCCGCCAAACATAAACTCGCACAATCGGAGATCAACTGATTTTTATTAGCAGTAGAACCTAATGCCGTGGGGATTTTATCATATTTCACTCTAAAGAATCCTCCCCTCCCCGGATTAATCAGGATGTCTGTAGAGGAGATGTCGAACGTTTTTGTTTTCTCGTCTAGCTTAACTGCCACGGAGAATTTCCCATCGACAACGATCTCAATAGGTATATTCCACAAACATGAACCAGCTCGCTTTCCTGATTTATAATATCTTTCCTGCGAAAGAACAAGGGAAGTGCCATTGTTGGTAACACTAACAACTGGATACCCCGTGGTAGTCGTCCAGCATTTCATCAACTCACCCACATCATCCCCAAAAGCCTTCCACAAATCTGCGCTAACAGTATTGGAATATTTATTCTTCTCCAAATATTTCTGCATCCCAGAACGAAATTTCTTCTCACCTAAATAATTCACCAAAAATCTCACCAAACAAGACCCTTTAGAATAAGATATCGCATCAAAAATTTGTTGAATATCACTAGATTTCTCCACATGAACTTCAATGGGATGGGAACTTTCAAGGCTATCCAATTCCAACGCCGTGGCATATTCATGATCGATGAATTTATCCCAAGTCTTATATTCTGGAAACAATACATCAGTAACCCACCAGCCAAAATAAGTCGCCATAGATTCATTCAACCATAAATATGTCCACCACTCCATTGTAACTAAATTTCCAAACCATTGATGAGCTAATTCATGGCAAATAGTGTTCACAATATCTTGTTTCTCTGCTATATCAGTATTTTCGTCGCAAAAAATTAATGATTCTCTGAAGGTAATTAGGCCCCAATTTTCCATGGCTCCTGCACTAAAATCAGGTACTGCTAACAAATCTAGTTTTGCCAAGGGATAATCGATCTGAAACCAATCGATGTACCATTTCAGCGCTCTTGCGGCAACATCAATAGCAAAATTCAATTTCTCTTTCTTCCCCGGAGTACAATACGCGCGGAGGTATTTACCATCGTCTAATTTCCTCTCCAAATATTCCAAATCACTAACAACAAAAGCTAATAAATACGTTGACATAACAGGTGTAGTATCAAAAGTGACAATTTTAATTCCTTTTTTGAAATCAATGGCAATCACAGGGGTGTTGGCGACAACGGTCTTATCTGCAGGGCAAGTAATTTTTAGATCAAAACTTGCTTTAAAATTTGGTTCATCAAAACATGGAAATGCTTGTCTCGCATCCGTTGCCTCAAACTGTGTAACTCCCATATATCTCAGATCTCCTGTAGCTCCTTTATAGCTCGATCTATAAAAGCCCTCCATATTGGCATTAAGCACACCCTCATACAAAAAAGTCAACACTGCATCGCCACTTAAGCTACCGGTATGCACACACACAGTCTCCCTCACCACATCGATCTCAACAGTACACGGTGATGCGCCATTCAAAAAGACATTCCCAATACTCAAATTCTTACTGTGCAAAAAAATTCTATCCACAGGACTCACTGCATGAAATTTTATTTCACATGTGCCCTCAAAAGTAAAATTATCTAAATTAACCCTAATATGTAAATTATAATTCTTCGGAAATACACTCTTAGTTAATCTGTGGCTCATTATATCTTCTTCTTATGATATCCCTTAGTCACTAACTCTACAGCAAAATAAAAAAAAATCAATTTTTATGAATACACCACCAAACCAACAACTGCTGCTGCAAACAACACAAACCAAAACATAAATACCGACGACTTATCCATCACAATCTTCATCTTGACATTTTCGGAAGCCAACTTCTTATTAATATCCAACAACGAAGTGTTACTCTGTTTAACCAAATTTATATCCGCGATATAACTCAATCGAAGTGCATTCATTTGACTCTCATGAACCATCTTAACCAACGCCATCGCACTATCTTGATTCGAAAAATTAATCACTTCCAACAAACCCTGGCCATCGGAATTTTTCACGGCAAAATCAACACTAAATGTTCCCAACAATTTCTTCAATAAATCTATTCTACCATTTCTAAACAATATGTGAACAACAGTATCTGTCCCATCGAAAAACTCACTCAAAGATAACTCGCTGCAATACTTACTATTATTAATCATATATTCAATTACCTCACACTTATCCAATGCTTTATACGCGGCACCATCGACAAAGACATTCGCACTACTCCCCCCTTCAACTAACTGACCATCATCAGTGACAAAAGCCAAATGACAAATACTATTCTTCAAACACTTCCTCACATTCTTAAACCGCGTATTTAATAATTCACATCTTAACAAAAAATCCCTTTTATCGAACTTCTTCGTGGGATGATCTGCTGATAATAGATTAAATAATTTAACGACAGATATCCACTTGTTTGGATCCTGTGTTAGCAGCTGAAAAGTTCCTTCTTCGACAATTTCGGCGGTCATCTTTATTAAGTAGATTAGTTGTGATAATACCACATGATCTATTTAAATCAATTTTTTTTGTAATATAATATATAGCTATTATTATATATGCAAAGCACGAGTTATTCATCAACTGATCGAAAAAAATTTGGCGTGAGGTGCGTATCAGGATATATTCACTATTTATTATTTAGAAATGTTATAAATGCAGAAATAGAGGACTCGAAATCTCAGAGGAAGGAGCATCATCCAAAGCAGAAACAGCAGATGGTAGTTCAAAATTCTGGGCCAAGGAATTATTTTAATATGATAACTGAACAGTGGAAATCAATTCAGGAGGATCCTACGAGGCAACTTCAAGTACCGCGGGCGCAACCGCAGTTGCGAGAATCAGGGGAAGAATCCGGTGGCAGTACAGGAGGCACCACAGGCTTAGAACAATTCTTCGTTTTGGGTGGGAATGATAAATATCTCAATCAATATAAACAACAGGAACGTAAGCAGGAGCCCTATGGGAAAAACATCATGCCCAATCCAGAGAAATCTCCCGATGGTAGTATGATGGATCGTTTTTTAATGGGGCAGCAGCCGGGTTTTCAACATAATAATACGCCAGTGGCTTCGCGCGCAGCAGTGTCAAACCCACAGCAGTTCCAGCCCTACAAATATAATTTCAATCAACCGAGTAATCAAATAGTTTATAGCAATCAGAATAAACAAACAGCTCCAAATAAGAATGAATCTATTGAATCATTATTTTCATTTCAACCTGTTCAGGCGCCGACTCCCGATGAGCAAGCACAAATGACAGCGCAGGCGAATCAGATAGCGCAAATTAAAGCGAAAATAAAAGCTAAAGCTGATGCAGACGCTGCTGTCAAAGCGAAAGCAGATGCAGAAGCCGCTATGAAGGCGAGGGATGAAGCAGATGCAGAAGCACGGGTAAAGGCAGATGCAGAACAAGCGCGAATTAGGGGGGAAGCACGAGTGCGAGCCGAAGCAGAAGCACGGGTAAAAGCCGAAGCAGAAGCGCGCACAGAAGCATATGCAAGAATACGCGCAGAAGCAGAAATTCAAGAACGAGCACGTAATCAAACAGAATTAACTAAACAAATAGAACAATTACGTAGTCAATTGCTCGAAGCACAAATGCAAGTACAGAAACAACAACAACTTTTGCCTCTTCCACCAAGACAACCTGAATTTCTACCGGAACAGAAACTGGATATTGATTCCCCCAAAGCATCACTTGTTGTTGCAGCACCACTTGTTGTTCCAGCACCACTTGTTGTTCCACCACCACTTGTTGTTCCAACAATGATGACTCTCCAATTAAAAAACGAGTTCAACATAAAAGAAACAAAAGCACAGCTGCAGTCTTTATCACAAAATCTGCTCGAAAAAATAGATTTGTCCCGATATAATATCCTATTTGAAATTTATTCAAGTAGAGAATCTCCGAAAACAATTTTTGTTAATCTGTTGTTTGTCGATACGAGCCAGAATCAGTCCTATATATTTAGAAACACTGACCCATTACTTATTTTCGATGCGGAAACAATATCAGACGCAATCACATCAGAAATAAACTCAAAAACAGTTAGATCACTTCCTCTCACTGACGATTTAGTCCTCATCGATGGAAACAGAAATACCATCTTCTCCATCACAACAACAAAACACAATTCCGAAATACTCGGAATAACACTACAATTCGCTAATCAATTAATTGACATATCGTCCAACTGTGAAGGCAGTATGGTAAGATTGTCCATCACTGAGCCCTATACGTTAGAAATAAATTATCCTCATAATTTGATGACTATTTCACAAAATCCGGATAATGATAGTATTACGTTGCAGGAGTTAAACGATTTCAAATGGGAAGATGAGACTATTGGGAAAATGATGGTGATAACAAAAAAAATTGAAAAAAATGTAGTTAATTCGTTGTAGAGTAGAGTTTGTGAAGTATGATATCATGGCTGGTACTGGTGGTGACGATCTCACTGAATTGGAATTAGCTGAGGCAATTCAGCGTTCTTTGGATGTGGTCGTGCCTGTTGATGTCGACATTGAAGATGATATGAAACTCGCTACAGCAATCGAAACGTCGCTTCAGCCAGCAGTGGAGGCTCCGGTGGTGGCAGCAGATCCAAACCTATTTTTAGATAATCTTTGGGCTATGGCGGAAGATAATATTGATCCCATGCTTCGAAGTAAATGTCAAATAAATGTCTTGGCAAAAATAGCTGACAAGGAAGTGACTCTTATAATTGACACCGGTGCGCAGGTTAATGTAATGTCAATGGACGTGGTCAAAAAATTAGGGATTGTGTCCTTTATGGATACAAGATCAAAGGGAACGATGCATGGAGTCGGTACTGGAACAATATGTGGCCAAATACCCTACATCGAAATTAAATTCGGCGATGTCCTTTGTCCAGCGAACTTTTATGTCCTGGAAAATATGAAAGACCAACACTTACAAATATTAATTGGCTTCCCTTTCATGATGTTCTATAAAACAAATTTAGATTTTGCCAAAAGCCAAATGACAATTGGCAGCTATAAAGTCAATATGATCATCAAGGAATTTTAATATGCGTGTCTGAATACCCGTGGATGTATTTTCGAAGAACTTCTGGGATTAATATTCCTTCATCGGTTTGATTTTGTTCCAACAAACAACATATGGTGCGAGTGTTCGCGCATAAAGTTGCGTTGAGCATATGAACAAAATTTCCATGTTTGTCCTTTATATCCAATTTTGAAGAAAAATAGTCAGTGCAATTTGAGCAAGAAACTAGTTCTCGGTATGTTCCACTTGAAGCAAAATATCCTTCCAAATCATATTTCTTCGCAGCGGCATTATTTAATGCCGAGGAAACAATATTGACAACTCTGTATTTAATTCCTAAAGAATCGTAAAATGCTTTAGAATTTGAGATCATTTCTTCCAACATATCCCAGCTATCTCCTGATTTCGTTATGCAGAATTGCTCAACTTTCTCAAATTGATGAACACGAAAGATTCCCAAAGTATCTACGCCACCTCTGCCTGTCTCTTTTCGATAACATGTGGATATTCCAGCAAATCTGACAGGCAATTCACCTTCTGAGAATTTATGCTGCATATAATATCCCGTTAGAGGTTGTTCGCTCGTTGCAATGAGATATTTTGGATCAGATGTATTTATTTTATATAACGTTTCCTCGTAATCTTGTAACTGGCAGATCTTCTCAGCAACGCCTTGAGTCATAAAATGAGGAACAGACATTGCCGTATACCCCCTTCCTCCTAAAAAATCCATCGCATACATCATCAATGCCATATTAAGCCGCACGCCCATTCCCGTTAAAAAATAGCCGCGATTACCAGCAACATTAATTCCCCTTTTCACATCAATGAGATTATATTTCTTTCCCAATTCAACGTGACCAAGCTTCTCCCTCTTCCCCTCACCGTTGCTAAACACTACAACATTATTATCCTCGTTATTATCAATCGGCACAGATTCATGCAAGAAATTCCCCAAAGTATTCACCAATTGATCTATCTGTTTCTCCGCAAGAGCCAATTCTGAAGATGCACTTTTCTCTATTTTATCAAGATATTTCGATAATTTCCATAATCCTTCAACACCATGTTCAACAGAAAATTTATCCAATAATTCCTTCGCCGCTTTAACATTTTTTTTATCCAAATTATCGAATATTTCCCCATAAACCCCTTCCACGAAACTACCCATGTCCACCCGATCTATCTCCTCTAACTCCCCCTTCACCTTCCTCAACAAAACAGTTACCATATTCTTAAATTGACCATTTTTTCTTGAAACAAATCTCAAACGTAACGACTGCTGATCGATCTCCAATATTTTATCCACAACACTCGCATTACGAAATCTCCCCTCTTCATTCTTTCGGAATTTTTCACTGTGAGCTCGGATATTTTTCATCATCATTATAATGACTAGGAATTCTCATCCCATTGCCCCTCACAACGAAATAAAATCAAATTTTTCGCTATAATAATATTATATATATTATAGCAATGACCAATATCAATTATAAAATTAATTATGAATATCAAAATTTCATTACAAATTCTATTTGCGTGAACTTACAAAGGAGAACAGACAGGAAGGAAAATATGATAAAATTATTCAATGACAATAACATCAATGTCGATTTCATGAAAGCAGTTGACGGTAAAAATCTGGAGAAATCTGATCTATTGAAAGCATTATATGAAAATAATGATTTCAACTATCGAAAAGCAATTATTGGCTGCAGTCTATCTCATGTAAATTTATGGTTGAACTTATTAGATGACACTAAAAATGATTACTATATTATATACGAGGATGATATCATTTTAGCAAAAAATTATAAAACAAAAATAAATAAAATTATCGAACAAGCAAAGAATCAAGATATTATATTTTTAGGTTATCACATGTATAAAGATAAAAAGAAATTATATGATCACATATATAATATCGATGATTCTGAACACATTACATTACATCCTCTTAATAAATCTGTATATATCGGAGGAACATTTGGATATATAATAAATAAAAACGGAGCAAATCAAATGATGAATTACATAGGGAAAAATGGCATTAAGCATGGAATTGATTATGTAATGAAAATTAATGAAATGGTGAACTGTTATGAATGTCAACCAATGGTAATATTTAGTGATTGTTGTTATACGTTTAGTTCAAATGTTGATAGCGATATACAAAAAAATTATGACTTTTTTGATTTTATGCCAGAATTTGTAGATTATAATTTTTATCCAAATCAAGATTCTTATGGAAATGATATTGAAATAAATCAAATCCGTTCAACTGATATTTCTCTCTTGAAAAATATGGCAGATAGTGATGATAGGTGCGTTGCTTTTAATACGTATGGATATCTAAAACACAAAATTGAAAAAACATTTATAATTTTACAAAATAGATTTCATTCCGTTGATGGCATGTATATAAAAAAGAAATTTGATAATAAATATTTAAAATTTGAAGGTTACGAATTTTATCCTGAGAAAGATTCATTTGGTAATGATATTAGTTGTGTAACAACCGATTTGGATATGTTGAAAAATATGGCAGATGCGGATGAAAAATGTGTTGCATTTAATACATGTGGATATATGAAATATAAGATTAATCCAGAATTCATCAATTTGCGCCGTGGGGGTATATATATTAAAAAAAACATCACTCTTTCTTAAATTCGCTTTCATATATGATTAACAGCATCACCACTTAATATCCACCATTTGCAATCATGTCGATCATTTGAAGTTATTTTATTTAATTTGTTTATATATGAACTATTAGCCCACCAAAAATTCCCACTGTAATGCTTGTTTGGTAATTCTATATAATTACAACCAACAGTATCATACTTATCCAATAATTCAATGCACTGTTTTCCATTTTCAACTAAGAAATATAACATATTTTTCTGCAATTCAAAATAACTGTGTAAATATAAAATTTTTGCATTCTTGTGAAATTTACTGAATGTACATATTAAATTCAGTGTTGCTCTTTCGAATAATTGTGTGTCTCTGGAGTAGTTTATTAATCTTATTTTGCAATGGTGGTCTAATTTGTGAGGATCTCCTATATTTATAATATATAGATAGTCAATATCGTTTAGTAGATTTACATTGATTGTATCGGTTAGTGTTGTGAGTATGGTTGTGTTATTGTTTATAGTACAACTGTGAATAAAACATATTTTTTTTACGTTGATGTCGAGTAATTCGTTAAAATACTTGTGATATGTTATTTCTTCATCTGTTGGTTTGTAGTTAAATTTAAAATCTTGGTTTATAATCCTGTCGACAGTTGGGAAAAATCCGTAATATTCTAAAACTTTTTGTTTCTCCCGTCGTATTATTTCTAATCTCTTCCCCCATTCGTCATTTAAAATTGCATTTTTCATTATTTGAAATGACTTGGGAAAATCATTTAAATCTAGCTCAATGTATGATCGCGGATCGATATATTCGCTTAAATTCGGACACCCCCAATAGAAAACGAGGGTCTCTGTTATTAACGGCTCCCATATTTTTTCTGTCATATAATTATATTCTGTGTTATTTTCCGCCATGAAATAATATTTATATGGTAATATGCCTACTTCTTTTTTACTCATTGGAGGGGATCCTTTATAGTTTGCGAAATTATGATTATTATCGCGACCGTAAATATCTATAGTAACCGTATCATCTTTTTTACTTTCGATATATTTCAAAAAATCTATTCTTTTAATATGTCCTGGATCATAATATTTTGAACTGCATATTGACGAGAGAATTTTTGTTTTATGTATCTTCATTGTTTTTAATTGCGAATAAGTTAATCCGAATTGCCAGGAACCATTGTTGTGATAATTTTTATGCGATCGTATTTGTAAAAATTTGCTGAGATCCGGATCCGCCCATTGTCCCCATGAATGAACACCACACCATGGTTCCATATGAAATAATATCGTTCTTTCAGGCACGAAGTATTCTCCAAATATTGCTTTGTTGATTATTACATAAAAATCAATATCGTTATCCTCCCATGTTATTTTTATATTATTCCACGTATAATCTCCACATTTTGACATGTTGTTCCATTCATTACATAATTGTTCTGAATTGCACCAGTTACATATCATCTTAATTCTGAAATATTTATTTTTTACGTATAACCCGTTTCCTTTTACGAAATTTATATTTATGAATTTATCGATGTCTTTTATTTTACCCTTTATGTAACCCAATGTATTGAATCCTTCGGACATTGGGAGACTATTACATATTTGCATTAATTCCGTTATCGAAGAACCTGCTACAAATTTTATGTCATCGCCAAAGGAATCGTTATTTAAATGAAAGGTGTATCCATCATTCGCAAGATTTGGTTGTGTCATTATTGTATGTATATATATAAAAAATTTGATAAAAAATATAATTCGGTTTACGTTATGTTATAATAGGTGGGAATTCAATGACCACTATAAGTAAACGAACTCGCTTTCCGCCTGAACCGAATGGTTATTTGCATCTGGGCCATGTGAAGGCGATGATGTTTGATTTCGAAAGTGATCATTGCACTGTTAGATTTGATGATACGAATCCTGAAACTGAAAAACAATCCTATGTTGACGCAATGATCGAAGATATAAATTGGCTCGAGTATAAATATCATCGGATAACGTACACGTCGGATTATTTCCAGGAACTTTATGATTATGCGATATTTTTGATAAAATTAGATTTGGCTTATGTTGATTTTACATCGAGGGAAGAAATAAAAGAAATGTGTAAATTGGGGAAAGAGACAAAGTTTAGGGGGGTATCTAGTGGGGTTAATCTTGAAGAATTTGGAAAGATGGCTACTGGAGTGTATGGAGAGAATGAAGCGGTTTTGCGTTTGAAGACAGATATGAGTCATAAGACAATGACTATGCGAGATCCTATTGCCTATAGAATTAAGTTGGCTAAGCATTTTAGGACGGGAGATCGGTGGATAATCTATCCAACGTATGCGTATAGTCACTGTATCGTTGACTCTTTGGAGAAAATAACTCACTCGTATTGTACAATGGAATTTTATTCACGACGCGAACTTTATTTTTGGATATTAGAGAAGTTAAAGTTGACAGCAGCAGAAGTGATCGAATTTGGCCGTTTGAATGTTGAAGATGTATCGCTTTCAAAAAGAAAAATCGTTCCTTTGATCGAAAAGGGGGATGTGACGGGTTTTGATGATCCAAGATTGTATACAATTAGAGGTTTGCGGCGAAGGGGGTTTAGTCCTTTGGTAATAAAAGAAATCGTTTCTCATTCTACACTGAAGAGACAAGTGTCAACTATCTCGAAAAAATTTATCGATCATAGCCTTCGTCTTTCGTTGTGGAAGCAGCCGCGGGTCTTCGCCGTTATGGATCCTATCATGGTTACAATATTAAATCTAACAGATGCTGTGCCGTGTTCACACCCCACTCACTCTATTTTTCTTACGAAACAAGTTTATATAGACAAAACAGATTTTCGTGAAAAGGACTCAGAAGATTACTACAGATTGGCCCCTCCGGGAAAAACAATTCGTTTGAGATTTTCTGATTTCATAACCTATGTATCTCATACATCGGATAACATAAATGTCTCATTAACTACTCCAGCCAATCCAAAAAAAATAAAAGGAATCATTCATTGGGTCAACAGTGGGGCTTCAGCAGCAATATTCGAAATATATCAAGATAAGATATTACGGTATAATGGATTTATAGAACCATATGCTCTTACACAGTTAGATAAAATAATGCAATTCGAAAGATTAGGATATTTCAAATTCGATAGATATTCCTCAGAGGGAGTTCCGATATTTTTGCAGGTGATTTCATTGTTGGATACATATAATAAATCTTAGGTTGCGTCTGGGGGAATAGATGGGGATGTCTTCAACGTCTCCCGCAGCCGCAAAGCACTGGCTAAAGTCGCTTGCAAATCAGATTCCAATCGCTTTAGAATCTTTTCTAAACTGTCACATTGAGGGCTCATATTTACATTTATTTCGTGAGATAAAGTCGTAATTTTCTCCAATGATTCAGCGGATTCGGTTGCGAGTTCGCCAATCTCCAGTAATCTTTGCTGGATCTTACCTTCGGTAGAAGTGCGTTTAGTATCCTGCTCAGGTGGGACGACAGGGACTGCGGGCACTTTCTTCTCTTCTGGAACAACTGCTGCGGCTGCTGCACTCATTTCAAAACATCGATATTCACCCAAAAAAATATAGGCATATTCAAACCTTTTAAAAATCAATTTTTTCGCAAAAAAATTGACATTTATTCATCTAAAATATTTCACCCTATTATAAATCATATCAAAAAATGACCGAAGAGAGCGAAATTTCCGAGCCAGTCGTAAAATATAAAATAACGAAAGATTTAGAAAATTGCAAGCGTGCTTTTATGAATAAGCAGTTTGATGTGTTTTTGACTGAGGTACTTTCGGGGGATTTTATTGCTTATGAAGCGGTGTATAAATATAATTCTGATTATGATGGTGCGACTGAATTTGTAATTAGAAATCGAGTATCGGGCATGGGTCAGAGCTTTGATAAGAACCGAAGATATTATTTTACTGCAATTAAGTGCGTGCAAACAGGAACAACATATTCAATAAAATCTTACTGGCTCGTGAACACCGATTTGAAGCCTGTGTTGAATTCAGATTATGATGATCATGAATGGACCCAAGTCGATCTAAAAACCGATTCATCTAATTTCGTTGAGAATTTTCGGGATGAAGGCGTGTTCGCCTCGAAATATGTCCATTAAAAAAATTGAATTATAAATCCAATGGTAGCTATTAGCGCTAATGCAATATATGTTAAAGATAGTGAAGATGAACATCACTGTGATCGTTTTCGCTTCTTGCATTTTGAGTACGGCTCAAGCTTTAGTCGCGTATTATGCGATTTATAAAAATAGTGATACGGACATCATAACAGAATGTCAGTACATTTGGTGGTATACCGTGGGAAGTGGAATCCAAGCTACGTTACAATCACTATTCTCACTTTACACTGTTCTGTGTTTCCTCTTGATGAGCGAAAATCGTAAAAAAAGACCCCTGCGATCCCATCTAACCGGCATGGTCATCTTAGTTATTGCTGGAGGGTTCATCAAAGGACGAATTAACGACTCATGTAAAGAGATGTATATGACTAAATATGCTGAAATATGGAAATGTTTTAACATAACTTTCTGGTATGCTGTGACGATTTTATGTTTGTTTGCTGTCGTTACTCTTATTATCATTTTCTATCGCTGCTTTTGTAATCATGATCAGAAGGCGGTGAATGATAAACTTGTCAGCGAGAATGCTGAAAATAAAGTTTAATTTTCTTTATATTCTGTTTTAAATAATTTGTCCATGAAGATCCCAATTCCGTAGTTATATACGAATTTTTGGTGGTGGTAAAAATGTAGTCGTTCGTCGAAGGCATAACTGCCGTGTGAGATAATTATTGCGTTGGTGAGTGTTATTATCGTCCATAACATAACAGTATAGGGATGAGCGCTCATAACAATTGCTGGTAATAAAGTTGGGGCAAATGTTGCGAAGATATAATCGAACCAATGATTGTATAGTGCGCCAAGACCGATGGGGACTTTCAATTCGTGATGCATCTTATGACTCCAACCATATAATAAACGATGATGCATCAATCTATGAAATCCATAGACGAAAACATCTGTGAGCAAAAGCATCATGACCAAATCTAAAACCATCTTCCAGATCATAAACTGAAATCCCCATAAATTAATCCAAAATGAAAACAAATAAATACACCCAAATGTAAACACATTAACATTTAAAAAAACACTCCAGAAAACCTTTTTATATATTTCCCACAGCATCTGTTGATCCATGGAGACAATCTTAACGGATTTCACCCAAAAATCCATCAAGTACGTAACAAAGCTTACAAACCAATACACCCCTATAAATAATAAATAATAATATACGAAATGCATCTTATATTTTATTTTATATATGTCAGGGATATATATAATAAATAAAAATCAATTATTTTGAAAACCATAAGAATAATAAAACCATACGCAACTGTAGGATTAGATAACGATTGCTTTGTATATAAGGATTTTTTTAATAAATTCTATCCAGAGGAGTATTACGTATATATATCCGATTCTTCGATTAAATTGACGAAGAAAGATGATATACATCTTTATGTAAGCAATACGAAATATGAATTGACGCAAATGGCCAGTATTCGATTATTTATGATTAATCATGAATTATTTTCTCAGAAGGATGCGGATCTGGATGTTCTGAAAAATATCGATTACGTTTTGTGTAGAACAAATATTAGTGTAGAGTGGGCTAGACAGATAAAGGAGAAAAATAATCTTAGTTATAAGATTATTTATACAAAATTCACGAGTTTGTTTCCTATTATTAAAGTGAATAAGATCCAGAATTTAATTTTGCATAGTGCGGGTGAACATCACTGGAAACAGACGGATAGTATAATTCAAGCATGGATGACTTATCCTGATTTGCCATCGATAGTTATCACTTGTTCTGATCAATGTTATGATAATATAAAAAATATATTGAAGGGGAAATTGATACCGAAGAATATGATTTTATATAATAAATTGTTGGACAAGAAAAAATTTGAGTTGATTAAGAATGAGATTGGGATTCATTTGTGTCCTAGTATTGTGGAGGGTTATGGGCATTATATTAATGAGGCGAGGAAGATCAGGTCGTTGGTGGTGACGAGTGATTATCCGCCAATGAATGAATTGGTTGATGCGGAGTCGGGTGTTCTGATTAAATGTTCGTCGTTTGGGAAGAAAAAGAATGGAGCCATTTTATGTATTATTGATAAGGAACATATATATGAAGGCGTGAAGAAGACGATAAATTTGTCGCTGGAGGCGCGGGATGTCATGATAGAGAGAAGTTATGAGAAATATGTTGATGATACGAATTTTTTTATTGCTGTGATGAAAGAACTTATTTCGGCGCTTTAACGTTTAGGGTTGGTTTGATATGGTGGAGGATATCAATTGTGTCGCCGAGGGAGGAGATAATCATGTCAGTGTCTTTGTAGGCGTTGGGAGCTTCATCTATTGTGCCAAGATTGATACACGTGGAATAAACATCTTTCATAGACTCTTTATATTGCTTTAGGGAAAATTTCCTCTCAGCTTTCTTTCTAGAAACTATTCGACCACACCCGTGTGCAGCGGAATTATTCCAATCGGCGTTGCCCTTGCCCCGGCACAAAAGAATACCGTCTCTCATATTTAACGCAACAATGCAGTTTTGATCTTTCCTCGCTGGAATCGCGCCTTTCCTCATAATCATATCTTCAAAATCGATATAATTATGTACAGATTCTGTTATTTTTTCTTCGTTATATACTAGGTCGAGATGTACGAGAATATGTGATAGTATTGCTCGTCTGTTCATCATCGCGTACATTTGAGCGAAAATCATATCAAAATAATATTCATAAGCGTCCTTGCCGTCCAAATACGGTAATTTGTTATTATCCATTTTATCTTGATGGTAACGGCAGATTTTTGAACCGATATTCCTCGATCCAGTGTGTACGGTGAAATACATTACGGTCTCACACTCACCCACTTCAATAAAATGATTCGATCCTCCTAAAGTGCCCATGGATCTCAAATCATATTCATAAGAAGAGGATACTTTCTCGCAGAGTTTTTTCATATATTTGGTCGAATATTCAGGCATGTTCGGCAAAATGTCTACGGCGAAGTGATTCCAGTAATTCTCCGCAAATTTCTTAGCAGTGATCGTAGCCTTCAGAAAATAATCATCATATTGTTCTTCCTGAATTATTCTCTCCGGATGAACATTAGCATGGCCATTTCCCATGGGAATCACATTTTGAATCACGTTATCAAACTTCTTCTCATATTTCCCTCGACGAAATTTATGATTATCCAAGGAATACGTTAGAACTCCGCAGCCAATATCGCCTCCAATGATCCTCGGTATAATCTTATCGGTCAATTCCGCAGTAAATCCAACACAACATCCCATACCTGGATGCACATCGGGCATAAACCTCGCCTTCTTAATCACAGGATTCTTAATCATGCTAGTAATTTGTTTAAAAGTATCCGGCTCAATTTGCTCCTCATCCAAGTAAATAATCGCGTCCAAAGGCGCAGGGAATTTGTAACTCATCTGTGGTTAGCTAAGTATAGACGCAGATATTCTAATCCATTTAAATTCATCTTTTTTTGCGAAAAAAAATGAAATCCAATAGATTAGGACAATAATATCATTGCATAGTATAATATATGCAACTTTATCTTTTCCTAGGTGTGATGATTGTCGCATTGCTCGTCATGTGCTGTCAATCACGAATGGAACCAGATGCTTCTGACCTTGTTGGAACAACATACGTGAACGATCTCTTTAGAAAAAATTGATTATTATAAAGCCTAAATAAATATGAAATATAAATAAGATTAAAATGTCTGATATTGGTAATATAATTTGGGGATCTAAATCGCGAATGTGTAAACGTAAGTTGAGTGTTGTTAGTGATGATGATGTTGATTATGATGCTACTGCTGGGATTAAACGCAAGGCAAAAGTAGAGAAGAAACCATCTCTGGCACCAAAACACGCTTTGGAAGAAGATCACAGCTCAAGTTCTAGTGGACTAATTTATTCACGGAATAATCATGTGCATTATTATGCGGATGTCACATTATCAAACATTACATCGTTACAAAAAGAAATCGATACAGTGATCGAAACGCTTTCTTCGAAATCTTTATTGGTGAAAGTACTCGATTTTGACATTAAATTCCCACCAATTGTTCTCCATATCAATAGTCCAGGAGGGAGTATCTTTGCCGCATTCATGTTTATCGACTATATGACACAAGTTAAGAGAAAATACCCTGATATCAAATTCCACAGCGTTGTAGAGGGACGTGCTGCAAGTGCTGCAACGCTTATATCAGTGACAACGGACAAACGGTTCATCTCGGAATACGGCTATATGTTGATACATCAGTTATCTAGTGTATCAATGGGAAAATATAACGAGTTAAAAGACGATATGGTTAACTCGGACAAACTAATGGAACGCATAAAACAAATCTATAAAAAACATACAAAAGTCCCACAAGAACAACTCGACGAAATTCTCTCCCATGATCTCTACTGGGATGCTGATACATGCAAACGATACGGGCTCATCGATCACATCTATGAATCAACTACCCCATAAACATCCTGCACATAATATTTTTATTAGACATCGTCGTAACTTCATCAGTCTGAAACAGCGAATAACAAATATACTTCACTGTCTCAAGGGATATTCGCCCATCCCTATCCGTAACCACATCCCTAAAAGCATTATTACACAACTGATTCAATACATACACAGCCCAATTAAATGAATTACTCCCATTATAATACACTTTAATTTTATCATTTTCCAATGCGTCCAGTAACTTATCGAAACCATAAGACATTTTAAACACTAAACGTAGGATGCTATTCTTCACTGTGACAACATTTAATTTATCAAAATCAATTTGTTTATATTTCGTCTGAGTCACCAGATCACACTTTTCTAAAATTTTATCCAAATTTATCTGCAGATCCTTCACCAATGAAATTATCGATTCATAACGGATTACATCTGCCTTCTCTAATCTCACAAATAACTTCTCCAAATCATCTATCACTCCCTGATAACAATCATAAATATCATCAATAGAGTTAATTTCAACATCATTATATGAAACATATTTATTCTTCCCATCATCATCGAGTTCTTGCGAAATAGATTCTATAACAAACTTATTTTCAAAAGAGATATTTTTATTCAATCGGAAAATCTTATTCAGCAGTATATTGAAAACAATTAAATTTTTATAACTTGACATACTTTGCGCTATATATATCTATAGGCGAAAAAATTGAAAGAAATTTTTTTTGGCTAAATCTATTATTATCATGAATAGATTAATATATTGGAATGTCACTCAGGCGAATTCAAAAAGAATCTGATGACATTCAAAAACTAATCGTTGACCAGACAGCAAAAAATGGATTTGCTATGTATACAGCATTACCGTTGGGTGATGATCTATATAAGTGGACTGGGAATTTAAATGGACCGATTGGTTCCCCATATGAAGCAGGGGTTTTCTTTCTGGATATCCAATTTCCCCCAGATTATCCATTCAAGCCTCCTAAAATAAAATTTGAGACAAAGATCTTCCATCCAAATATTAAATCGGATGGATCCATTTGTATCTCTCTTCTGAAAGAAAGCTGGAGTCCTTCTGTAACTCTCTATAAAGTTCTATCGCAAATATTTGATCTCCTGACAAACCCTGACCTCTCTGCACCGCTCTCTCCCGAAGTTGCTGAAATCTACAACAACAATCGCACTAAATTTAACGAAATAGCCTCCGAATGGACCAAAAAATATGCAGCATAACTACACCATTCCCTCATAAATTGATTTATTCTTTTTCGAAGATTTGCTACTTTTCGTCGAACGCTGTCTCTTTGATTTATTTAACTCTTTTTTCTCTGTAACTCTACCACCCAATAAACCCCCATAATTACTAACAAAATTTTCATAATTAGTCTGCAGCGTCGTCAGCTTCTTATAACTCTTTTCTTCGGATTTCGGATCCATTACGAACCCCAAGTGGTTCTTCCAGAGAATGAATTGCGGATTATTATTATCTATCTCCACTAATTTAGCCAAAATTCGATCATCATAATGACAAATTTCCGTTACTAATCTCTGAATCTTCGTCGACGTATTATATAGCTCCGTTAACTTCTTCAGTAATACCCTCAACGCAATAACAAAATCCTCTCTCAATGAATCATATTTTTCATTACTTAACCTTGACCCCGGGATGTATTCATTTAAATTCTCTTTCACATGAAACGAAATAGTTTCATCATGATTGATCGTTGATACTGTTACCCAATTAAATCGCTTCAGTAAATTAATAATACCGGGAAATTTTCCGTATTGATCGAGAGCATCATAGCAGCCTTTTTCAGAAAAAGTTACCGGTAATGGTCTAGGCACCTTCATTACTTTTTCAGAAGAACAATTCGCTTCATAAATCAATCGCCGCATATGATCCAATATCACAACTAATTTAATATGTGAGGAGTAATTCTGATCGACAATATTGACTGATAGGAGAATATCAAACAACTCGATCCCCTTTGCAAATAACTGAGAAAATCCATTCTCATTCCCTTTCATGGTGTGGAAGCCCTCAATATCACCCTGATTTAAATTAAACAGATGACATTTGAAATTAAGCTTTTCTTTAGTGCTAGAACCAAATATATTTAGCGAAGCTTCCAAAAAATTACGAATTGCACTATGTAACTCATCTAGTATTAAATCATTTAAATCTATCGCGTATTTATTATGATAAAACTGTGATGTCATTTATATTAGTCTATATATAAAAAATTTTGATATATTAATAATATATATGCGTACAATAGAAAAGTTTGAAGTAAAAGAATTTGGAGCAGTGGGACAAAAATATGTTGAGGAGAATAAGGATAGGATTCATCAGTGTATTGCGAAAGTATTTACGAATAAGAATTTATTGAAAAAATTAGATTTGATTAATTGGCCTTTGGGGAAACATAAGGATCGTTCGATTGAGGCGGTTAAGACATTGATTTATTTGTTTAATAAGTTGTATTTGACTTTTGCGAATTGTACAGAGAAGAAATTATTGTGTTTGTATTGCGATGCGATTGATAAGTTTCTTGTGTTGTTGAACCTGGCGGCGAGTGCATGTTTTAATGTGGAATCGTTGGATGTGCTGAAGAATATAATCGGGGATTTGGGTGTGATTCAAAGTTTGGCTATTTGTAAATGTTCGAGACATTTGAGTGAGGGAGGTGAGATTATTGAGAAGGAGGAGAATGATGAGGTTGGGGGGGAGGTGGAGGTGGAGATGGAGGCGAGTGAAGAGCAGAAGGGAGATGATGAATTGAGTCGAATTAGTGCGTTTAGTAAATTTAGTAAGATTAGTTCCACTGGTGTGGATCCGAATTCTTCGTATGCGACAATGATACCGATTATTAAACATATCATGGATCGTATTGATACAGTGCAAAAATATGTGGATGAGGGTTCTGGGAAACAGGCGAAACAGAGTGTGATGCAGGATATGGATGCGCAGAATGTGTCTACGAAGACTTTAGATTCAACATCAACGGAAATATTAACGAAAAATCCACCGTTGACTTTGGTGATACAACATACGAACCAACTGTGTTCCTGTGTAGTTTGTAAAAAAACGTTAAATACAACTTTGCCGCCTCAATTAAAAAATCCAACAAATTGCAGTGTGGTTAGTTTGGATAAAGAAATAGAGATGGTTTCGGTCATTTGTTTGGCGTGTACGAAGAAGATCTCTTTGGTAAATAGTTTGCCGAAAATCGATGGTCTGTCTCAACAAATTTCTCTGGCGGATGTTATATCGTCGATAGAGAGTATCACGGAGGAATGCCCCCCAGATAAAAAATATTGTACTGGTGAGACTAACAATCAACCATGATGCTGTCTTTGAACGTGTATCCCAAATCGCCAATTTTCTTCAATTGTTGATAAATTTTTTCCGTTACGAAAGGTAAAATTGGATGGAATAATTTAATTATCGCTAGAAATGTAAGAGAGAGAACTTTAAACGTTGCTGAACTTGTGTCTTTTTTCGTGTTTTCCAAAAATATGCTACAGAATTCGTCGAAGAAGAAAGAATAAATGGTTTTGGCGTATTGATGGAAATCGTAGTCGTTGAGATAGGCTTCGGTCTTTTTTTTTGTTTCTTCTAGTGAAAACATTATGATGGAAGCAGATTCAGTTGTGTCTCCTTGTTTGGCTTGGGTGGCTTTCATGAGGATATATCTGGTGGCATTCCACAATTTTGTCACTAGGGCTTTACCGATTTTGAATGACTTGGGATCCAAAGTGATATCTTTCGTTGCTGAGCCCATGAACACCAAAGTAAAACGAAGTGCATCGGTACCAAATTCTCTGATAATATCAGCTGGATCGATAACATTTCCAAGCGTCTTCGCCATCTTAATTCCATCTTTATCACGCACGATACCATGCAAAAATATATCTTTGAATGGCATCACACCCTTAAATTCCATACCGGCCATCATCATTTTAATTATCCAAAAAAATAATATATCGCTGCCGGTTATGACAACATCCAGTGGAAAAAATTTAGAAAGCGCAGCATTATCGTCGAAAACACCAAATGCCCATAACCACGAAGAGAACCAAGTATCTAAAACATCTGTGTCCTTCCTCAAAGAACTCCCTCCACAGTTCTCACATATTTTAATATCCAACTCACTAACATTGATCCACTGACAGGCGACATTCTCACAATACCACGCTGGAATCTCATGCCCCCACACAATTTGCCTCGAAATACACCAATCATTCATATTATTAACCCAATTATTAAATATACTCTTCTGAAATGCTGGGTAGAACCCACAAGTGGTCTCCTTAATTGGCTCAGTTAATGGCCGTGTTCTAACATAAAATTGATCAGAAATTGAATATTCAATTGGATTATTACATCGATAGCATGCGATCGTGTTACAAATATATTTCTCCCTTTTGACTAACAAACCTAATTTATCCAAGGCATCAACAACGGCTCCTCTGATGCTCAATATCTTCCCTGAAAACCCAAACTTCTCCCACTGTTTCAAAAGCTTATTATCTTTATCCAAAATATTAATAATATCTAATTTATGTCGCGTGGCAATTAAATAGTGTTTTTTGTCGTGAGCGGGTGTTATTGGAATTTTTCCAGTAGCGTTAGTATCAGATATGGTCTTGTCCCAGATAATAGGCACGCTTCTATTTACAATGGGTACAATGCATCGTTTTCCGACAAGATTGGTATCATCCGATGAAGAAATTCCAACGGCAGTATTGGCAAACAACATCTCTGGCCTCGTCGTAGCAATCACAATATCTCCCTCACCCACTTCCATCTTATAACGAATATAAAAAATCTCTCCCAGAACGCTTTCATCAACGACTTCCTCATCTGCTAAAACTGTTTGGCATCTTTCACACCAATTGGTGATATATTTTCCACGATAAATTAGTCCCCTGCCGTACATATCCACAAATATTTTCCTAACTAACCGGCAAAATTCTGGATCCAAAGTGAACCTCTGGCGTTCCCAATTACAAGAACAACCTAAATTCTTCAACTGAGACACAATTTCACCCCCATATTCCCTAGTCCATTTCCAAATTTCATCCAAAAATTCTTTCTTACTCATCGAACGGCGATATTTATTTTCCTTTGCTAATTTCTTCTCAACAACTTGTTGAGTGGCGATGCCGGCATGATCTGTTCCAGGAACCCACATTGTTTCATAACCATTCATACGTTTCCATCTAACTAAAATATCCTGCAAAGTATTATTCAACGCATGTCCAATATGTAGTTTCCCCGTGACATTAGGCAAAGGCATAACTAACGAGAATTTCTTCCCCCCGGTATGCCTCCCATTAAAATATCCATTCGCCTCCCAAAATTTTAATATTTCTTTCTCTACGGCAACGAAATCATATGTTTTATCCATCGTACTTCTATTTATTAAATATCATTTTATGAGTTACTTAAAATAAACAAATTCAATTTTTTATATGTGGCTCCCTAACATGCTGAGACTGTGGTCGTTGAGGGGTTTCCGACAAAAGGGGCAGGTGGTAAAAGATGCTGCACAACTGGCGCAAACCCCATGTCGCGTATCACCATGTAGTGGCTCCAACTTCGCTTCGTCAAAACAAATGGGACACTCTGTACAAATTTTCGAAATATTATTATACATATTCAACATAACTTCTTCCATCAATTCACGCGCCTTCTCAAATTTAATGAACTCTATCGCCGCGGGCTTTTCATGATTCTGATCAACATCATATGCGGACAAAGCACTCAAATCACAGTGAAAATCTTTTAGCATGACAGACGTCACAGACTTCGACGAAAAATAATTCGCTCTCAAGTGACGTAACTGTTTCTTACTAACCTCTCCCGCTTGATAATGATTCATCACCGCCGAACCCTCCTCTGCTGCTCTCAGAATCAACGTCTTCGTTCTCCTAAACCCCAAAAGTTCCGGAATCACCTCCATTCCCTTAAAAATGAAATATTTCAATATCTCCAAATGCATCTCATCTCCCTCACTCGCTAATTTTATTATCCATTGCTTATACACATGTGCCTTTCCCGAATGAATCAAATTTGGCTTCTCAACACACTTCACCTGCTCCAAAAATTTAATCCAAACTCCCTCATAATCAAGTTTCTCATCGAGAACCAATTTCTCCTGAACTTTCTTCATTCTCTCCATATTCGCCTCCAACACCTTCACCAAATTCGGCGTATTTGTCTTCGTCACCAACATAATCGCATTCAAAACATTATACTTCTTCTCACGACCACCAACACTCAAAATATATTCCGCAACAACTTCGTCACACAAATACTTCTCCGCATCGGGATATATCAGCAAACAAAACGTCGTAATTCCCTTCAAACTAAACATCTCCTTCCTCAACTGTTCCAACAACTCCACCAAATTATTAACCGAATAATTCCTCTCACTTACATAATTCACACTCTTAACGAAAAATGTCCAATACCTCAGGGCTCCTTCCACCGAGCTCCCAGCATTCTTATGTAAACTCTCTACTAAATCATCCATCTTCACACAGGAATTCAAATCAATTTTTGGTATACGCGCCATCGCTCTCTCAAAAATCATCCTCAATATATTATCCTGAATGCCCTCATATCTACAACCACAGCCAACTCCCTTCGCATCCATTAAACTCCCCTGCGTCAACAAACCGCATAATAACAAATCCATATTCATTAGATTACTCTTATGGACAACATCCGGCGCCTCAATCATCAAATTATACATCATCCAATAATACTCGGCTGGAGCCAAATCAGCGATAAATTTCTTATATAAGGCGGCATTTTGTTCTGACCCATCGCGTTTCAAAATAAGATTATGCAACGTTTCCTTATTGGTCAAAAGTTCATCCATCGTCATTTTTTTATTCTTTTCTAACTGATTAAGAATATGTGTCATCGTCCACCGTATTCTCCAACAATGCTGAGCATATTTCACATTACCAGTGGTAAAATATTCCCCCAGCGTTCCAATAAACATTGCAGAATACAATTCGAAAATTTCAATAGGACTAACTTGCTTATAAGTATCTGTCGTACTAACCAAGTTAGGCGAAATGCTATTATCCATATTAATTTTCGGATACCTACAAGATGAGTACAACCACGTGTGAAATTGCGGAAACGTATCTAACCAATTCTTATCCTGTATTGCAAACACCGGGAGACAAAAATCTTTTGTTCTATTTTCCTTCCCAATTCCAATTAAATCATCTACTATTAGATAAGGAGGAGTATCTGTTTCGACACATACTTTACCGTATTTGGGATTAACATGACAGCGATACACAGTGTAAACATCGAGTTCCGTACGGTTATCTACGGTTTTAAACATCTCTAAATGTTTCATTTGTGATTCATTGAGTTTTATTTTCGCCCTGAGGTCTGCTCCATCAGTACCCTGAGCCCTCTTAGTGACAAACGTTGAAACCTGTTGGGTCGCTCGCCTTCTATTATTCACAACTGTCATGAAAATTATATTAAAACATACTATAAAGATGGACCTACATAAACGAAATAATTTTCAATTTTTTAGAAAATTTGCTTCCAGATTGATGGTTTTCCCTTAATCTGATCCTCTAATTTTATATTTATGGCTTTCATCGCTGATCGAACATCATCTGAACTCTTGAGCAAATTCTTCCGCATATCTAGTAATATAGCTAAGAGTTCATCACGCGTCTTCGCATCAATATCTTTCTTATTGGGTAGATTCAAACAACATTCCCTCACAATGTCTCGATATCCAACGAAAAGATTTATTAAATTGACATTGATTTCCATCGGATGGGGATCTTCACAATAATTTAGGCCAAACGCTTTCATCAAATGCATAAAATATTCGAACACATTCTTAACCAAACCATTGACAACGTTGTCAGTCTTAATATAATTATACGTGTTACTTATAAGCTTCTGTAGTTCGATTAGACAGCTCTTCGTATTGATATTTTCTAAACGTAAAAACATATCAATATTCGCTTCAGAGGTAATAAATTTATCATTAAATTCAGTATCTGTTGCATCCCATTTTTTTCCGATGTTTGTTTTTTTACTTCGGAGAAAAAATAATAAGTAGGATTGGAATTCAAAAATAGTCTTGTCTAAAATTACAGATGCTGCCATAGTTTCTTCTGAGTAATCTAGGGGCTTGTCCCAACTATGTTGAAGAAATAGTAATCTCAGTTGACGGGGGGAGTAGGTTTTGAGGATGTCTTTTATTGTGATGAAATTTTTTAGGGATTTGGACATTTTTTTGCCGGTGATGTTGAGATGTCCGAAGTGGAGGAAATGGGAGGTCCATTTGTATATTTTATTGTGGTAGGCGAGGATTTGGAGGATTTCGTTGTGGTGGTGCGGAAATTTAAGATCTGATCCTCCAAAATGGTAGTCGAGATTTTCTCCAAATGCTGCAGTGGCCATAACGGAACATTCTATGGACCAAGCTGGTCGCCCCTCGCCAAAATCACTCGGCCACGAAGGCTCTTCGGGTGTTTTCTTCGCCTTCCACAAACAAAAATCCCTCAAACATTTCTTCTCCGAAGCAGTGAGACTTCCAGAAGCATAAGAGGCAGCATCACCATCGGGGTCGGCATCCTCATCTACCGTCTTCAACCCAAAGGGATTCCATGCTGTTGAATCAGGAAATCTACTCCTAAACGCACCAGTATCAAAATATACTGACCCATTAACAACATATGCAAACTCATTTTTCACGATAACTTTGATGAACTCAATAATCTCACCAACATATTCGGTTACCCGCGTAACGATCATTGGCCTCTCAACACCCAAAGCATCCATATCTTCGAAAAATGACACTTCGTATTTCATAGCTATATCTTTCACCGTAGACTGCTCCTCGGCAGCTTTAGCAATAATCTTATCATCTATATCGGTAATATTCATCACAACGGCCATCTCCTGACGAAAGTAATCTTTAAATATTCTCCTAATAATATCAAACATTAAATACGTTCGTGCATGACCAACATGCGCTTCAGCATACACGGTTGGGCCACATATATAACATTTTTGCGCACGAGTACTTGGAATAACGATCTCTTCACCATTAATAATAACGTGAGCCATGCTATATAGATATATTCGTCCCTATGCTAAAATTCTCTGAAACTTATAAATTCAATTTTTATATTAAAAACACTTCGTTGCAGATGCTTTCATTTCATCTTGGTGTAATATTTTTTTATGCGTTTTTCCAATAAAATAATACGTTCCAGATTTCTTTTCTGCAAGGGGATGAATATAGGCCCTCGCACCGAACAAATCTATATATTGCGGTGCAAATTTCGGATCAAAAATATGAACCAAAAGTTTTACATCACCAGAGGGGGATCCATCATCGGAAATCAACTTCGCATCATAACTTTTTTCCCTTATGGAACCCACGACAGTTTCATTATCACCATCTCTCCGATTCAATTCAAATGTAAACATATCACAATAACTACTAAATTCCCATAAATCAAAAACTTCAAATTTAGTCTCATAGCATATATTCTTTCTAATTGGCAAAAATTTAACCACTGTGGCAGGATCCAATCTCCTGAACGATTTATTACCCTGAAAAAAATGATGCATCTCAATCTGATGTAATTGTAACTCATCAAAGTGCAATCGATCTTTCCCATTACTTATAATATAGTCGCAACTACCAACTTCATCCTTCTCATTAAAACAACAAACAAAAGTCTTATTCCAACGAATCCCAATCACACCATATCTCCCCAACACAAAATTAGTCCTCACACTCATAATCTGAAATCCATTTAAAATCTTAAATTTTGTATAATTATCAACTTCCTTTCGAACATCGAAAGAATTGTCATTGTCGAAATATTTATGATGATAAATAATTCGCTTTAACATATCTGTTATTTGTTTGTGAGAAATGCCTAAATTATGCAATAGTAAGTTATCAGTTGCAATTACTTTTGCTAAATCTTCTTTGGGTGAGAGGATGTGCATTTCTTTACAAAAAGATTCAATCTCATTGAACCGCTGTGGTGTAATGCCTTTAAATGCGTAATCCATTAGTATTTGTTGAGATATTATTTATAGGTGATTTTCGTTATATATTTTGGATCTATGTTGCCGTTGATACCTTCTGTTAATATAACTTCGTTATCGGAAATATAGAAGATCATACCGTCTTTCATTGCTGCGGCCATGTCTATGTATACGAATGCGTTTACATTAGGGCGAACACCACTAATTGCATTTGGACTATTGGTCAGATGTATATGTTTCCGCCCCATACGGTTCAAACCAGTCTTCCTGATCTCTTCGGCGAATTTTTTATACGTACCGTGATAACAAAGGGAATTCGCAACAGTGATCTCCTTTAATAACTCCACATTACTAATATTCTCCGCAACCTTATGACTATGCCCCTGGTTCGCCCTAATTCGCAACTCTGCCGTTCTCTTATCATCACTAAAACTAAATCTCTTCTTATCATTATTCGCAACAACATCCTCGATATCTTTAATTGTGACATTTTTGAAATCATCCATTTTCATTATATCGTTTAATAAAATGGACCCATCGGTTTCTATCGTTAGACCCAGATCTACGGCTCCGTGTCTCAGTATCCAACTTAATTTTTTACTCAAATTCATGTGACTTTTATCTCCACGAACTTTTATTTTCCCTGGCTTGTCCTTAGGCGTTTCCACCTCAGGCTCGTCAGTGAAACTACACGTTTTGAAAAGTTCATATGCTTCTATTAATATATCCTTCCTACCTTGTCTAAAATGATAGTCATCCATTTCCAAAGCAGTCTTGATCGGAATCCATTTTACTTCTGCTAACTCCTCAGGATCAAACGCTATTGCTTTCTCATCACAGTTCAACAAAGCCAAATAATAAAGAATCTTATTCTCCACCAGTTTAATATATTCTCCACAGTCAGCTTTAATACAAAATTTGATATCTTTCAGAAGAAGGCCAGTTTCTTCATCTAATTCCCTTAATGCTGTGGTGATAATTTTTTCACCTTTTTTTCGTTTCCCTTTTGGAAACCCATAATGGCCAGCTGGGGTCTTAACCATGATAGTTTCATCCGAGTGCGGTTTCTGTCGAATCACAATAATACCTCCACAATTCATTTAAGAAATGAGCTAATCACACAAAATAATATACGAACCGTTTAATAAATCAATTTTATGTGAGATGGATTGTATAGCATTTATGGGTGCGAATTAGTGGAACAGGGGACAAAATAGATAGTTCCGGTTTTTCGCCGAGATAAGAATAAAATACATAGTGATTGCCGCCAAAACAAAATAATTCAGGGAAAGTATATCCGTTGGGATAATTCGATTTCTCCGTATGATGATCTAGCAACCGCATTGATTTCATATACTGTTCCAAATCTGATAACTTACTAACTTTCGATTTTGGTAAAATATGTTTCACACTCCAACATTGACCACGATATAAATTATCATATTTCATAACATTCAATGTAATTGCCACTTCTCCTGCCTTCAACTGAACATCACAAACAGTTTCGCAATCTTCTGACATTTTTTGTAAACGGTGATAATTCACGAATATCCAAACAAATCATTTATTTTTCAAATTTTTATCAGAGATAAATATAATGGTGTTTAGAATCATATTTATTGGCGATAAGGCATGTGGAAAATCGAGTATCATACGCCGATATTGTGAAAATGACTTTACGACTATTTATTCTCCAAGTTTAACGATTGAAAGATATGATAGGATTAAGATTTGTTCTTCAGATATATTTGTTGATTTGCAATTATGGGATACGTCGAGCATTTGGCATGATAATATTATAAAACAATATTTCGCGGGAATGCACTGTGTGGTGATAATTTTTGATGTTAACGACGAGGGCGCTTGTGCAAATATAAAAAAATGGCATAATTTGATAGTAAATTTTGTGATTGACTCAAATATTTCAAACCCTGAGATATTTGTTGTGGGGAATAAGATAGATAATAGGGAGCGTCATTTGAAAGATAATGTGGCGTTCATCAAACAGATAACAAATAATCCCTACATCGAAGTTAGTGCGAAAACCGGAAACGGAATAAGCAAATTATTTCATGAAATCTCTTATCGGCTAATTAAAATGCATCCGGAAAGTTTCAAAGAGAAGAATCTATTTCGTTGCGCATTTTGTTTATGTTGCATTTTATGAAAAAATTGATTGTAAAACGTTTTCGTAAGAATTTATTATAGGAATTGTTGTTTATTTGTATGACGGATGATTTAGTGGAAAAATTAATGTCGCAGGAAGTGCTTTTGGAACAAATGAAAATTATATATGAAGTCATGGCGGGTAAGATAGGGAATAAATTTTTGGCCGTGGGGTTATATAAACCTATAATTCTGTCGATGAGTAAATATTATCATCATTTGTATCATGGCTTGGTTAGGGAAAAAATTGATGAATTGAGTGGGCGTGGTCATAAGGAAACATGTTTGATTAATGTTATGTTTCAATTGACGCTGGCATTTTTGCATCAAATAATGGAAAATCATCATCTGCTGAATAAAAATACTTGCGAGGAATATATCGCGGATATAGAGGACTTATTTTTCCTTAATTGGGACCATTATAAATCGTCGATTGAAGCTGCATTGGGGCATAAACCGGAGGATTGCGAATCAGAGCTCCTGTCTGTTTCCGAATAATTATCTTCTGTAAATATATCATACAGAATGGAATACATCAAAGAACTCGCATCATTAGCGGAAAGCCATCTTT
>Ga0207047_1007_pt1 | contig 53771 bp, 51 predicted proteins | sample Alteio_BWMinCont_67_FD_153302 | JGI IMG/M metagenome (GOLD analysis project Ga0207047, IMG submission 153302) | Enriched cells from forest soil in Barre Woods Harvard Forest LTER site, Petersham, Massachusetts, United States -... | ecosystem: Environmental > Terrestrial > Soil > Temperate forest >...
TCTTGATCTTTAGAATTATAAGTCTGCCGAGTTCCGATAGCGTTTTTTTGATATTCGTCGAAAGTCATAATAAGGTTTTAGAGTACTAATATACCTATTAGCCAACACAATAAGAATGGAAAAACTAAAAATTTTAGATTTTCCATCATGCTGAAATAATAAAAGTGGCAAAAAAGGATTGATAAAGTATTTTTATAGTTATAGAAGAGTAATAAAAGCCGGTGTTATCTTATTAATAACGCCGGCTTTTACTAATTACATTCACCCGAAAATTACTTACATCTGCATAGGAAAAACCCAAAAGCATAAGGACATAATTTAGCCTATGGTTTTCACTATGTTATAATTATCGATATTTCCATTAATGCCTGAAGCGATGTCTAAGTAATGATCAATGCTCCCGACAAAATCATCCCATTTTACAGTATGCGCGTAGGAATGATAACCCTCGTGAATAGTAGTCCCGCTGCATTCCCTGGTGACCGGTTCTTTGATATTGAACATATTTCTTGCAAGGATTGTAAAAAGCGTGTTTGTATGATAAGTAATGCTGTTGCAAGTCGGGTTTGAAGTCATAAAATAACTATAGCTGCCTAATATATCTGGTAGGACTATTGCCAACAACGCATTGGACAGGCTTGTCCGCCCATTTCTCGAGTGCTCCTTCAATGAATAAGATATCTCCCAAGGTATCCATTGATCTTTCTCTGCGTCAGCCGTTTTCATATTCGGCGATATCAATACAATCGTAATACTACTATCGTAGATCTTATTTCGAAGACTTGAAGCAATCATTTCATCCTCAAACTGTTCCAAAGATTCTCCGTCTAACTCTCCTTTGTTAATGTGATCTTCTTTATCAATCTTGGCTTGCAAAGCAGTAACGTAGTCTCGTACTTTGGTATAAAAGATACCAGGCAAAGCTCTAACGTTTGTATCTCCATATTTATAAGTAATGAATATTTTTCTTCCCATTACGTTACACGTTTAATAATTTAACAATTTGTAGAATTTGTCTAATAATCTCGTCTTCATTTGTTATTGTCTTTAACTGGTTCATCAGTTTAAATAATTCACTGTCGGTTTTAAGACCGAAATTATCGACTTCCAATTCCTCGTAGATCTGCTTTGCCATTGACCCGGTGGTAAATACTGGAATAACAAATAGGTTCTTTGCCTTTGCTATTTCATATTCCTTATACACTCCTTGAGCAGGTACGATCTGGCCTGTATCCGCATTTTTCTTGTTACCAAAAATGATAACAGCGATGCCGGCATAACTAATCATATCTTGCCTGTAGTCCGACCAAAGTGTTTCCAGCGTTTTGCCACCGGTCGCAAACTGCGGGAAAGGTTTTACGATGAGTTGCTCCCGTGAATATTTTTCGGGCTTATCGTAGATTTTGGATAAAGCACCGTTAATAACCGCGCTCCCAACGCCCCAGCCAAATCCATTAACGATCCGTAGTCCTTCACCGACTAACGAGGCACTTAGTTTGTGTATAAAACCCTGTGCTTCTTGGGGCGTAAAGCTTCCATATTGTTCAGCACTACCTGAAATGAAAACCGTTTTTCGTTTAAATTCAGATTCTATTTCTCGTAAAATATCCGTGATTTCTTCGTAAGTATCTACAAACACAGGTTGTAAGCCAAAGCGGCTAAGGTCAGTCACGAAAAGCTCCTGCTTACGACGGTCAAACTCAAAATCAGCCATTTCCTCCGGTTTGTAATCGGCTTTCGACACTCTTCTTACAAAATGATAGTGATGCCGATGTGCACCTTTCATCTGAATTCTGACCCGGCTTAATATATAGTCCAAATTCGGGTCTGTAAAGCTAAAGCCGATAAACACAAATAACTTCGATAAGAGTTCACTGTTTAAGGCGGTAAGAAATCCGGCCTTGTCCACTGGATAGCGCTCATAATCGTCTTTGGTAATTACCGCTTCTTCAGGTATCGTGGCATCACCATGCATCTTATACACAATTGCATCCCGGCGAGGTTTCGGGTAGGGTAATTGAGAAACACTATGTTTTACATCAGGGATACGTTTACGTTGCTCCAGTGCTTTTTCAATAAGATTGTCGTAATTGGTAGTCCAGTAAGAATATATAGGCAATCGCGAGAGTATTTCGTGATTTTCGGTATGTTCAATATCCTTATTGAACTCATCAATGATTTTCCTGTTGATGACACTTCTATTACCAATTTTATTGGTATTGTATTGAGCTATGGCAATTAGGTCGGTTTCTTTGTTATAATTTAGCCCAAGATCTTCAGTAATATCTTTTAATAACTGCTTCCAATTTACATGTCCAGCCGCAACCGACAAACCGGCACCAGCAAAAATTGCCAACGAACCTGTTTCCAATTCTTTGATTACATCTTTGTAAAATGCTTTATGTTCTGGTTTCATACTTATCGGGTTAGCCAAGTTTTTAAATCTGTTTTATTTCCATCGGGGTTTACGACATAGTAATCGTAAACGAATTGGTAATTCCTGTAACTTGCGACCCTTTCGATATAAGGGTAAATGCGCAAGTACTCGGCATCCTTCCAATCATTGGTATTTTCCACAACAGGAAACAAAGCAATATTTGGCAGGTATTTATGCGCATCGCCGAACCCCAATTCCCAATTTACCCAATTTGATTTTATGGCTGCCGGAGAAGCTAATAAAATAAATCGGTCATGTTTACGAATGTTATCTTTAATCTTTTCTGCCGTAACGGCGTTGGTAATGGCAGGCATAGAACTGTCTTTCCAATCCACATATACATTCACACCTACACTTTTAAGTAATGTGATAGCTGGCTCTATTAAATCTTTGTCGCTATGGCTATGTGATAAAAAAATCGTCTTTATTGACTTAGATTTAGCCTCGCTAAGGCTAAATGTTTTGTTGAGGTAAGCCGACCTAGTGGAAGATGCGAGGTTTGCAGAAAATGTTTTTAATTCTTGTTTGGTAATAATCGCCATAATATGGTCTCCTTTCTTTAATAAACTACTGAACCATTCAGCAGCGTAAATAATTGCCCGGCAAAAATGCGGTCATTGCTAAAGAAGGGAGGTCTGACGATTAGCTACTTATTCAAATGGCGTTTATTATTAAAGCCTTATTATTAATTATTGGCTATCGGATGTCCCATAAATCAGCACTAACAATTTATGAGCCTCACTCTTGCTAAGCTACACTTACATAGGCATTTAATGTGCCAACCTCGGTTTGGGGATGATTAAATATATTCTTTTAACGAATACTTTGGTGGTTATTATGGTTACTATAATTATTTAACTGTCAGAACAATAACCTTAGATGTCGATATGCCAAAACAACACATTTGGTTTATGTGTCATCCAATCGTACCGACTATATGTCATTTTGTCCATATTGGTATTGATTTTACAAGGATTGAAAAAACTAAGCTATCGTCTTGGAGGTAGATTATGAAAGTAACCTATTATAATATTTCACAAAACTTGCATTAACCTAACTGAGAATTTTCAGTGATCGCTCTAATTCTTTCAACTTAAAATTTGTTAACTGACTTTCTGGTCTTTAATCTGTGTATTTAACGAAAGATAGCTGAACATTATCTATGCGATGAAGACAACTAGTTTGTTGAATCACTAATTGATATCATTTAAGCATTCCCACTACCTTTTCCTGCACCTCATCCACAATCTTCCAATCCTTAGCAATGTAAATATCTGTAGTACGATGACCTTCATCAATATGATTGAGTGCTAACGCCACGTCGTCCATGCTCATACGACAATCGTTGCGAGCGGTGTTTGCAAAAGTATGTCTGGCCCAGTAAAATGTGATATCTTTTATTTCTGTAAGTTTGCGCAATTGTTGCATTCCGGCACTTAATGCTGTGTCTAAGCCATCGTAGTTTTTATATCTTTCGGCAAAGCTCCCTATGTACTTTCTTAAAATTGGTTTTGCCTCATCAATCAGTTTAATGCTGATAAAGGCTCCGTCTTTTCTCCGTGTACGTGTTTTAGCTCGGTTATATTCTATGCGGCCTCGTTTAGTAATATTTTTTTGTCGTAAATAATAAATATCTACAGCATTCATACCGCATAAATAAAAAGAGAGTATAAATAAGTCCCGTGCTAATTCAGCGCGGCTGCCGGATTTAACTTGACAATCCCTAATCTGCTTAACCTGTTCAATTGTAATATTTCGTTTCTTGGTTAACGGAGCTGAGCCAATTTTGTATCTCTTAAAAGGATAATGCTTGACCCGGTATAATCCAAGATCTTCATTATTGAAATGCGTACAAGCCGCATTAAATAATGTACGTAAATCGCGCATATGATTGTGTACTCCGCTTTCTGACAAGCCCTTTTCTTGAGTTTTAACTTCCTTTCCGAATTGGTTTTTACGTATGATGGTTCTTTCAGATCTTAAAAACCGTGCATAAGAAAAGAGCATTTTTGAAGTTATCTCATTAATTGAAACTGAATCACTTCCGAAGAAATCGATCAAACTGTTACGGACGGTTCTATGTGTGTTTGCTGTACCTTTTCTGTTTTCTCTTTTAAGTTGCTCAATGTGATCTGTACAGAATTTGATAAAGTCTATTTCCTTTTCCTCTAAATACTTTAATAAGTCATCGCATGAGAAGAACTGAGTTTTATAATCCAATTGACTGATCGTTGCTCGGTATTTATCCAAAGAAATTGCGATAATACCATTTAGGAATTTATCAGTGATTTTATACTTCCTGTCTAATTGTCTTTTTGATACATAGTGCACGGTATCTATATATCTTCTAATACGTTTATGGTAAAGGCAAATCTTAACGTTAAATGTACCATCTAATTTTTGATGATGCGCAAATACCTTGGCACTAACTGTAGCCATTAATTCATAATTTATGCGACACAAGCAGTTACAATTGCAACGTGCGTTAAGTCGAATGCGATAAAGACACCAAAATTTATTACACAGACGAACGTCGGTAATGGTATAGACTGGTTACCATTGAAGTCAGAGATAAAAAAGTCTTTTCTCAGATTGAATGACTTTTCTAAAATCTAGAGCTAATTTACAATGATGTTTTTGCTTTTCCAAATATTCTGATGGTAGTATGGCGCTTGCGTTCATAATTAAATAATTAAGTTTAATTCAACTTGTGCAGAATTTGCACAAGTTGAATTTTCCAACAGCACATCTATTTTTAAGATATTTAAATCCCTTATTGCTTTACCATGCGAATTTACTAGTGCAACATTCCTACCACCTTCTCCTGTACCTCATCCACAATCTTCCAATCCTTAGAAATATAAATATCCGTAGTGCGATGTCCCTCATCGATATGGTTAAGCGCTAACGCCACATCATCTTTACTCATTCTACAAGCATTGCGTGCTGTATTGGCAAAAGTATGCCGGGCCCAATAAAATGTAATATCTCCTATCCCTGTTAATTCACGCAGTTTTTGCATTCCCGCACTTAATGCTGTATCCAAACCATCGTATGTTTTATATCTTTTAGAAAGTGTTCCCAAATACTTTGTTAAAATTGGGTTTGCCTCATCGATCAGCTTTATACTGATAAATGCTCTGTCTTTTCTCCTGCCTTTGGTTTTAGCACGATTATAATCTATCCGGCCACGTTTAATATCTTTTTCGCGCAAATGATAAAAATCCACAGCATTCATACCGCATAGGTAAAAAGAGAGCATAAATAGATCCCTTGCTAATTCTTCCCGGCTGCCAGCTTTAACCTGGCTATCCCTTATCAACTTAATTTGTTCGATGGTAATGTTACGTTTCTTGGTTAAAGGGGCAGATCCTATTTTATACTTCTTAAAGGGATAGTGCTTTATCTTATAAAGCCCAAGGTCTTCATTGTTATAATAACGACAAGCTGCATTAAATAAAGTGCGCAGGTCACGCATGTGATTATGGAGTCCGCTATCGGACAAGCCATTCTCAACTGTTGTTACTTCCTTGCCGAGTTGGTTAATGCGGGTGATCTTTCTTTCGGAACGTAAGTACCGCTCGTAGGAATAAAGCATATTAGAGTGAATCTCATTGATGGAAACAGATTGCCTTCCAAAATAGTCGATCAGGCTGTTACGGACTACTCTGTGGGTATTCGCAGTGCCACCTCGATTTTCCATCTTTAGCTGATCGATGTGCTCGGTGCAAAATTTAATGAAATCGATCTCTGTGTCATCCAAATACTGCAACAATGATTCGCAGTTGAAGAAGTCAATTTTACTTCCCAATAAGCTGATCGCTTCCCGGTACCTATCAAGTGAATCTTCAACGACTCTTTTAAGAACTCTGTCTTTAATATTAAGATCGCCGTCCAACTGTCTTTTACTTACAAAATAGGAGGTGTCTAAATACCTGCGGAGACCCTTGTGATAAAGACAAATTTTAACATTAAACGTACCATCCATTTTTTGATGGTGCTCAAACACTTTGGCGCTAATTGTAGCCATCGATTTACAATTTGTGCTACACGGGCTGTAACACAGTTGTAACACACCCGCGTGCAATTCAACAAAAAAACGTGTAAATCCTGTTACAAAAGTGTTACAGCAACAGTGCGGCGAAGGATCCTGTTTCGCGTTTAGAGACAAAAAAAGGCCGTTTTTGATATCAAAAACGGCCTTTTTTAGAAGTGCGCCCACCTGGGCTCGAACCAGGGACCAAAAGATTATGAGTCTTCTACTCTAACCAACTGAGCTATAGGCGCTGAAAATATTTGTTTATTTTCGAGGCGCAATATTACATATTTGCGCTTAAATTACCAACTGTTATTATGCAAAATATTAAAAATATAATCTTCGACTACGGCAACGTCATCTTTAATATTGATTTTAACCAAGTGCAGCAAGCATGGAAAAACCTGGGTATCAATAATGCAGATGAATTTTATGGGCATCGCCAGCAAGATCCTGTATTCAACTTATTAGAGCGGGGCGAGATAAGTAATTCCGCATTTCGTGACCGTATCCGGGAGCTTGCTCAAAAGCCTGACCTTACAGATGAGCAAATTGATGATGCCTGGAACGCCATTTTTGTTGGAATACCAGCCGGAAATCATGAATTGTTGTTAAAGTTGAAGACAAAATACCGTACATTCCTGCTAAGCAATATCAATGCTATTCATTACGATTATGTACATGAATACCTGAAAAGTGAATTCGGCATACTTAATAATGATCAGTTTTTTGAGAAGACTTACTACTCTCACCTTACCGGAAAACGAAAGCCCGAGGCCGCTATATTTGAACAGGTATTAAACGAGAATACCCTGGTGCCTGCTGAAACCTTATTTATTGATGATAGCCCACAGCATCTTGAAACCGCAAAACAATTAGGACTCCAAACCTTCTTAATGACCAAGCCCGATACTATCCAAAAATTCTTCATCCGGGAAAATCTGGTGTAACTGTACCACGGTACGTATGAAACTGCTGGTATATATTGGTACACTTTTAGTCCATTTTTAGGCCTTAAAAGCACTAAAAAAGCCATTTTTAGATAACTTTTTGGAGCAAAAAAGACGATAGATCGCCCTTTTTAGGGCGATAATTGATCAAAAATCACCTTAAAAAGCAGCTTTTCTCATCAAAAAATTAAAGAAAATGCACTTTTTGAAGCTGTTAAAATCAATTATTTGTCGATAAACACGATGTATTTTTTGATGAGTTTTCGTTCCTGCCAATTGCTTCCACTTTTTAATCTATCAGTCATAAAAAAGCAATAATCTATTTTATCGTTTTAAACATATGTTTTAATCAATCGTTTGATTAATTTTGTATCATCAAATACGGAATTAATCAACAATTGTTATATGGCCGAAACAGGATTAAAAAAATGGATCATAACCATTACAGTAATTACAGCGTCGTTGCTGGAATTAATAGACACAACCATCGTAAACGTATCAATCCCTCAAATTCAGGGTAACTTGGGTGCTACCTTAACCGATGCCGCCTGGGTAGTTACCGGTTATAGTGTGGCAAACGTTATTATATTGCCCATGTCGGGCTGGTTAGGCAGCTTTTTTGGGCGGAAGAATTATTTTTTAACCTCTATAATTCTATTTACAGTCGCCTCTTTTTTATGCGGTAATGCTCATAGCCTTAATGAACTGATTGGCTTTAGGGTACTGCAAGGCATTGCAGGCGGTGGACTTATATCAACAGCGCAGGCTATTTTATTAGAAACCTGGCCGCCCGAACAGGTGGGTACTGCAACAGCATTATTTGGCCTTGGCGCGATTGTTGGCCCAACTATCGGCCCAACAATTGGCGGCTATATTACCGACCATGCCGCCTGGCGCTGGATATTTTACGTAAATATCCCTGTAGGTTGCCTTGCAGCCACCTGTACCTATTTGTTTGTGAGGGCTACCCCAAGTGATGGTAGGGGCAAGCCCATCGACTGGTGGGGAATTGCTTTATTGGCAATATCGGTAGGTAGTTTGCAAACTATATTAGAAAAAGGCGAAGACGACGATTGGTTTTCGGCTACCTACATTATAGTGTTAACATGTACCGCTATAATAGGGCTATTACTTTTTATATGGCGCGAATTAAGTACCGAATACCCGATAGTCAACTTTAAGATCATGCGGCACCGGAGTTTTTCCGCGGGCATGTTTACCTCGTTTGTGTTAGGGGTGGGTTTATATGGGTCAACATTTGTATTCCCGGTGTTTTGCCAAAGCTTGTTAGGGTTTTCGGCACAGCAAACAGGCGAGATCTTATTTCCTGGTGGATTATTTACCGTAATTATGATGCCTTTTGTTGGTATTATGCTTAATAAAGGCGTACCCGCGCAGTTTATGGCTACCGTAGGTATGGTTTTGTTTTATGTTTTTTCATCCATGTTAAGCCACTCTACTTTGTCAACAGGGACAAGTGATTTCTTTTGGCCTTTGGCGATACGGGGTATGGGCTTAGCGCTGCTTTTTGTGCCGTTAACAACATTGGCCATTGGCGGCTTAAAAGGAGCGGAGGTGGGCCAGGGTACCGGCTTAAATAACATGATGCGCCAATTAGGTGGGTCATTCGGTATTGCCGGTTTAACAACCATGATCCATGTTCGTCAGGCAATGCATCGCAATAATCTTTTAGATAATATCAACCCTTATAACTCCTATTTTACTGAAAGATTTAACCAATATATCCAGCTATTCGTGTCAAAAGGGAAATCAATATCCGATGCTACAAGCATGGCCTACGGCGCCATTGATGGCATGGTTAACAGGCAGAGTTTATTATTAACTTATGATGATGCTTATTGGATTGTTGGCTTGGTGATGCTTTGCGCCATACCAATAGTATACCTGGCGCCATTCAGAAAAGGCCAGAAAGCTGTATCCGATTCGCATTAACAATGAATGTAGGGGTAGGGACTTGTGCGATACCTTTCTCTAGGATAGGGAAAGGAGGAGGATAGGGTCAAAACAAGGCGGCAGGTTTTTAAAACGATCTTCCGACGATTGGTTACAAATAAATTAATTCCCTCAATATGGAATACAGGGCCTTGTGCGATACCTTTCCCTAGGATAGGGAAAGGAGGAGGATAGGGTCAAAACAAAGCGATAGGGGCAAAAAATACAATAATGTGTTTGTCATTAGTTAAATTTGAAAGTTAACTTTTGATAATGACACTAATAACCGAAGCATCAACAGAGGAAAAAATATTAGACGCGGCCAGGAGGATATTTACAAATAAGGGCTTTTTGGCTACAACCATAAGAGATATTGCTACCGAAGCGGATATCAACGTGGCATCCATAAACTATTACTTCCGCAGCAAAGAAAAACTGTTCGCCTATATTATGGATGAAACCATAGGAAAATTATTTGATAAGATAGAACCTGTTTTTAATAATGAGGATACCACTGTTTTTGAGAAGGTTGAAATTTGTGTTGGATATTACATTGATCAAGTACGGGAAAATCCCGATTTCCCATTTTTTATGGTGAACGAGGTGATGGCGGGTAACACCACATTGCCAATGATCAGTAAAATAAGAACATTAGCCGATTCATACTTTGCTAAACAGCTTTATGCCTTACAAGCTGATGGCACAATCAATTTTCATCCTGTTAATTTGTTATGGAATATATCGGGCATGATCGTTTTTCCGTTTTTAACTCGCCCGCAGCAATTAAAAGCAGGCAATTTCAACGCTGCCGAATTTGATAAATTAATGCAGGAACGTAAAAAACTTATTCCCATTTGGATCAAGCAAATTATTAATGCTCAATAAATATTTATTAATGATGAATATTAAGCGCGCATTCATATTTGTTATTCTTCTGGCTATTGGCTCTATCGGCTTGGCCCAGCAAAAATATGGGGCTGCTATCCCGTGGGCGACCTATGAAGCCGAACGTATGCATACCACCGGAACTGTATTGGGGCCCGCATATGATCCTTATAAAGTCGAAACCGAATCATCGGGTCAGCAATGCGTAAAGCTTGGTTCAAAAGGGCAGTATGTTGAATTTATTACAAAATCAAAAGCCAATAGCTTAGTGATAAGATACAGTTTGCCGGATAGTAAGGATGGCAATGGCACCAACTCAACGCTTGGCATCTATATAAACGGAAAGTTTATCAAACACTATAAAATTACCTCACATTATTCGTGGCTTTACGGGAAATATCCATTTACCAATAACCCGAATGCAGGTGTACCACGCCATTTTTATGATGAGCTAAGAATAAAGGGAATCAAAATAGCCAAAGGCGCCATGGTGCGTATTAAACGTGATGACCAAATAGCCGATAATGCAAATTATACCATCATTGATCTGGTAGATCTGGAAAATATCGCGCCGCCATTACAGCAGCCTGCCAACTCATTATCCATAACTGATAAAAACTTTCTGGGAAGTGATTTTAATGGCGACTATACCGCGGCCTTCAAAAGCTGTATAGCTAAAGCGATAGAAACAGGTAAAAGCGTGTGGATTCCGACTGGAGAATTTAAAATTACCGGGGATATTATACTGCCATCAAACATAATTATTCAGGGCGCGGGTATGTGGTATTCGGAACTGGTTGGTGATTCAGCCTTGTATCATGATCCCAATAGGAGGGTTCGGGTAAAAGGCAGTGGCGGTAATATTCATATATCGGATTTCGCTATAATAGGAAAATTGACTTACCGCAGCGACCGAGAAAGCAGCGACGGTATTGTTGGCTCGTACGGCGAAAACTCAACCATCTCAAACATTTGGATTGAGCACACTAAAGTTGGGATGTGGATCGAAAACTCTAAAAACCTGAAAGTTACCGGTTGCCGCATGCGAAATACGATGGCCGATGGTATTAACTTTTGTGTAGGGGTGGCGCAATCTACTATACAAAACTGTTCAACAAGAGGAACTGGTGATGATTGTTTCGCGATATGGCCTACCGTTTTTATGAAACAAGTATACGCGCCGGGGCATAATCTCATTGTGAATTGTACAGGTCAGCTGCCATACCTTGCAAATGGCGGGGCGATATATGGAGGCGATAGTAATGCCATAAAAAACTGTTTATTTACTGATATTTCGCAAGGCTCGGCTATTTTGATCAGTACTACCTTCCCAACCGAAAGCAGGGACAAAAGCATCAACAACAACTTTAGCGGCATAACAACAGTTGAAGATTGTGACATAGAATCAAGCGGCGGTTTTGATCACGAATGGGACTGGCGTGCTGCTGTAGAAATTTGTTTAGACAAACGCAGTATTTCCGGCCTGGAAATAAAGAACCTTAATATTCAAAATAGCCTGTCAAATGGCTTAAGCGTAATCGCTAAAAATGCTGATGGAAAAATTGGTGTATTAACTAACGCCACGCTGGAAAATGTAAATATCTCCAATTATGGTATCGGCGTAAAAAGTAAACACGGTTTATTTATTTCGAATGGTGCTCACGGTAACTTAACCATTCTCAAATCAAACATAGCTGATGTGAAAAATGAATCAGCTGATTTCAGCCTAAAACAATAAAACTAAACTGTTGTGTGATTGAAAAATATATCTTTTTCATAAAAGCCATTGTCATTTCGACCGGAGGGAGAAATCTTCTTCGATAGGTATAGTCCGCTATGCAAGCTTTAGAAGATTTCTCCCTTTGGTCGAAATGACTAAAATTTGATGATTTCTATTTAATCGAACAACACAATAAAATCAATAGTTAGATAATCCTTCGTGGGCGTTTCTTTTTTTGAGGATCGTAGTTGTTGCTGCTACCGCTATTGTACGATGGTTTTGAACCGAATGGACGCTTTGGCGCTTGTGGTTTAACTGGTTTTTCTTCAACTATATTCAGGGTAAGCTCACGGTCGCCGAGTGGTGTGCCGCTAAGGGCATCTATAGCTGCTTCAGCTTCTTTTTGATCTGTAACTTCAAGGAAAGCATATCCTTTGCACTTCTTGCTCACTTTATCCCTTACTATCTTAATAGTGCTTACGGTTGCGTATGGCCCTACCAACTGAACAATTTCTAATTCAGTGCTGTTAAGTGGAAAGCCACTAATAAATAATTTGACCATGACAGATGTTTAAAAAACAAAAATAAACAAACATTGCCATTTATAAAAGCTGTTGAAATATATATAATTTAATTATAAAGTCAATTTTAACCCTCCTGATACCTGGTATCCATTCCTGAATGCGGCATTAAATTGTGTTTTGTCATTTTCGCCGCTTGCCAGGTAAAGAGTATCGGTACCATTGCCGGTTTCCCAGTTAAAATAGTTGAAGCCCGCAAATACACTCAGCTGTCGTATAATGTTATAACTTAATTGTGCGCCGGTATTTATGCCATAACCATCCGCAACCTGCCTATAGCTTACCGGGTGTTTAAACTCATCAATCAGGTTCCAATCTCCCTGGCTGTTGTAGTTGGTCTGATTATAGGTTATATCAACTGATGCTTTTAAACTGCGCCATATTTTTACAGATGAAATAACCTTTAAAAAACCACCTTTCCAGTTAGCCTGATAAGTGCTATTAAGCGTTGGGAATTGCCCTGTTTCATCAACTATATATAAATTCTGGATATTGCCTGTATAGCCAATGTAAGGTGTTAAACTAAAAAAGCTATTATTAAATAACCGGTACCCCGCCCCGGCACTCCATGCCGAGGTATTACCTTTATTATCGCTAAAATTTTCATCGTAAACAGCATCGGTCCGGTTATCACCGTTATAGTCAATATCGCTGATAGACCCTGATCTTACTGCAACCCGGTTATAACTGCCATAAAGCATCACTTTGTTCCATATGTTCCATTGTAAAGCTGCATTGTAGGCTTGCCCGCTCACGTTTTCCCATTTAAGTTCTGAATATACATTGGGGTTCTGCCCATTAGTATTTCCTGCAATCGACCAATGAAAGTTTTCCCGTTGATAACCGGATGATAAGGATAATTGTACTTTGGGCTCAATATCCTGCGCATTTGCTTTAAACGTACAGCAGGTGGTTGTAATTATAATAACTGCAGATAGAATTCTATTCATTAAACGGGTTTTTAATTAAAGACACCGGATTGACCCAGTGTCTTTAAATTTATAGATCAGTTAAAATTAGTAATTACAATTTACTGGTTAACCGCGAAGGATTCCCAGCCGGATGCTGTCGTTCGGTTACAGGTCATGGCCTGGGTACCGTCCTCGCTGGATATATAGTCGCCGTTGTTACCCTGTAGCGTTATCGTGCCATCAGCATTTATCCCCCAGGTAAACTCTTCCCAGGTACTATAGCTGGTACGGTTACAGGTAATTGGCATGGTGCCATTTTCGCTGCTTACATATTTACCCATGCTTTCTAAGGCTACTTTGCCGTTGCCAGCATCTACCACTAAAAATTGTTCCCAGGTGCTTGGTGTGGTACGGGTACAGGTCATGGCGGTTGTGCCGTCTTCGCCGCTTACATAATCATTATTAAAACCTTTTAGGGTGATAGTTTGGCCAATAGGAGGTCCGGTAGCAGTTACACCTTTGTACACATGCACATAATCAACCAGCATAGTGGCAGGCAAAGTGCCTATTGTATTGCCCGGTAAGTCACCGCCAATAGCCAAATTTAAAATAATGTAGAATGGATTTTGGAACGCCCCGGTATTGTTGATGTTGTTAGCGATATTACCTGTACAATACAACGTATTATCAACGTACCAGTTAATACTGTTGGCATCCCATTCAACCGCGTACACGTGAAAATCACCCGGAGTAGTAGTGGTGCTTAGTCCGTATTGGGTGTTACCGTTATCATTCCAGTGCATGGTCCCCAAAATAGTATTAGTGGTGTTCACATGCTCCATAATGTCAATTTCGCCGCAAGTTGCCCAACCAACCGTGTTAATGTTAGTTCCTAACATCCAAAAAGCAGGCCAGGTGCCATTTACCATCGGCAATGCTATACGTGCCTCAATACGGCCATAAGTGGTAGAAAACTTACCGTAAGTTTCCAGCTTGGCCGAGGTATATGGTTGCCCGCCTACGCTTTGCTGTTTGGCTGTTATTACCAGGTTGCCGCCGGTTTCGGTAACATTGGCTGCCTGGTAATATTCCTCCTCGTTGTTTACGCCCGGGTTGCCGGTATCAATATTCCACTTGGTTTGGTCAACACTGGTGCCATTAAACTCATCCGACCATACCAGCTGGTAGGTTACCGCTCTGGGCGCTGTTGTTTTTAAACTGCTTGCAGCGGTGTTACTTTTTGATGCGTTGTTCAGATCTTTTTTACAGGAAACAAGCATTACGGCCATAGCCAGTACTTTGGCTGTGCCCGACAGGTAGGTAATAAATTGTTTTTTCATAATGTAAGGAGGTTTTAAAAACTATCACCCTGTTACAGATGATAGTTTTATTTATTGCTTATTGTGTTGGTTTCTGTTATTTGTTCACCCCAAAGGATTCCCATCCCGAGGCTGAAGTACGATTACAAGTCATGGCTTGTGTGCCATCCTCGCTCGATATATAATCGCCGTTATTACCCTGCAATGTTATAGTACCATCGGCATTGGTGCCCCAGGTAAATTCTTCCCATGCACCGTAGGTGGTACGGTTGCAGGTAATTGGTATGGCGCCATTTTCGCTGCTTACATACATGCCCATGCTTTGCAGTGCTACCTTGCCATTACCGGCATCTACCACTAAAAATTGCTCCCAGGTGCTGGCTGTGGTACGGGTACAAGTCATGGAGGTTGTGCCGTCTTCGCCGCTTACGTAATCGTTATTAAAGCCTTTTAGGGTGATAGTTTGCCCAATAGGAGGGCCTGCTGCCGACTGCGTTCCTGCCCATTTAAAGGTTGCAACCGCACCTGCAGGCAGGGTATAGGTAAACGATTCGCCACCCCATTTAATTTTGAAGGTTTGGCTTGTTGATGCCGTATTGAGCGCTACAACAACTTTAGTACCATCAGGATTTTTGAAGGCAACGTTTTGTATACTGGTTGAGAATGTATTTGATGAGATACGAACCGCGCCTGCCTGCACAAATTCTGATGCATGAGCAACGGTATAATATGCAGTATTACGTGTGTAATTGTTGCCCGATATGGTAACTGCCCCCATACAATTTGAACATCCCCCCGAAGTATGCGGGTTATAATTTGGATCAGATGCAAGGTTCCACTCCAGTACCACACGGCTCCAGTTACGTGGCGCGCCGATGATCAGGTTGTTCATATGCCATGATAAATCGCCGCCGAAATTGCCCGGGCCGCCAATGTATTGCTCGGTGAAATAAACGTTTTTGGTTGGATAAGCATTATGCACAGTTGTTAAAGCACTAATATCACCTGCATATAAGTGAAATGCCGAGCCATCAACATAAGGGTTTGCACTCGCATCACCCAAAACAGCTTCCGGGTAACCTGGTTGGTCGCAATTATGATCGTAGCAAATAATTTTAGTAGTAATGCCGTTTGAAGCGAATTGAGGACCCAAATTATTTTTAATAAAGTTCGCCTCTTCGTTTGATTGCATGGTCATGGCCGGGTTGTTATTGGCATTCAGCGGCTCATTTTGCGGTGTAACAGCATAAATGGTTATCCCTTGTGCCTTCATGGCCTGTATGTATTTTACAAAATACCGGGCATAAGCATCATAGTAGGCTGTATTCAAGCTGCCACCTGTAAAGCCGTTATTGCCGGTGGTATTACTTTTCATCCATGCAGGGGCGGTCCATGGTGTAGCTAATATTTTGATGTTTGGATTAATAGCGATGATCTTTTTAAGCACCGGTACCAGGTCGGTTAGTTCCTGGCTGATGCTGAAATTATTCAGGTTAACATCTGTTTGGCCCGATGGCATATCATCATAAGTGAAATCTGATGAACTCATATCCGATGCGCCAATACTGATACGAACAAAAGCAGACCCAACGTGCCCGGAAGCGGTTGAGAAAATATCATTCAAAAAAGTACTTTGGTTTGCTCCTAATCCATCAATTAGTTGCGCGCTGCCACCGGTAAGGCAATAGCCAAAACCGTCAATGGTTTGGTAAGTAGTAGTTTCGTCAACGGTAATAGTGGTTGCATTGGTGCCTGCATCAGCCGCGAAATTTACACTTGCCTGCTGTGCTAACAGCTTAGCTTGATCGGATGTGGTTTCCCAAATATTAACGGCTTCATTGGCTGCACGGGGAAGTGTTGTAGTTGAGCTGTTGTTTAATTCGGGTGATGATTTTGAGAGATCCTTTTTACAGGATACGTAGCCTAAAACCGGCATAAGTAATAACACCGCAAGAGATTTTAGGTAATGATTTGTTTTCATAAAAATTATTTTGGTTAGTTGGTTTAGCACTTATAACCAATTAAAAAATCACACAACTATCCATACAGGATTTAGCTGACTTTTTACTTAACCATTGCTTAAAAACCGAAGTTAATTTTATTGCAAAAGGTATAGGCGATAAACAATTCCCTAATAAAAGGTAGATGTATGTATTTATAATTGGTAATACAAATGTAGACTAATTTAAATATTAAAAACAACTAAAATATTCATAAATAATTGATTTATAATATATTATGAAATATTTAATACGCTTTAACAACATTAAGTTTTTTACAAATAATACACTTATCCCTGTTGGAGGGTTGCATTTTTGGGGCGAAAATTGAAAATGGAATGATACGCTTATTTCCAGCGTTAATTTTTAAGCAAATAATATGCTAAATCGTGTTTGTTTTTTTGGTGAAATGGAGATTTTTACTAATTGTTTTCAAGATTGGTTCAGAAAATACCTTGAGAAAACTTTGCTTTTACGAGCCCGCCCATCTTTTTTCGCTGTTTATTTTGTTCATTATGGCTGTTATATTCAAAGTGTTCATTATAGCCATAAGGTGTATGAATGCACCATCTTAGCCTTAACTTTCATAAACATTAGCAATGGCGACTATATGGATAATCATGATATTTTTGCAGACAAATTAGATTTTACCTATAAAAAGGAAGAAAACTTAAGTGAGTTAAGAAGCTACCTGGCCAAATACTTAAGTTATTGGTACCTGTTTGTTATCAGTATTATTATTTGCCTGGGCGGGGCTTTAATTTACCTTGGGTATTTACCCAGCCAGTGGGCCATCACCAGTAAAATTATTGTTGAGGACAATAAGGACAATACCAGCAAATCATTAACAAATGGTGTAAACTCCGACCTGGCCTCGCTTTTTGAAGTGAAAAGTAATGCTGATAACGAGGTTAAGATCCTGAAATCGCGCAGCTTAATAAGAAGTGTTATCACCTCACTTAACCTGAATGCGAAAATTTATGATGCAAATGGGTTAAGAAAGAAGGAGGAGTTTAACAATGCGCCTTTCGCGGTTGCCATCAATAATAAAAGTGATGACGAAAAAGCGGCGACTTATAAACTAAATGTTATTGATAATAACAATTATCGTATTGTTGATACCCACAACGATTATGCGGTTACCGCTGCATTCGGCAAACAAATATTATTCAATAAAGATAGTATCACCATCAATAAAACAGCTGCTTTTGTTCCTAACGGTGATTATGAGGTTAAGATTTATCCAATAAAACAGGCGGAAAAAGAGCTCAATGATGATTTTAATGCTTCGCTGGATGATAAGCAGGCAACTGTGATAGACCTGCAATTAAACTACCAGGACCCGCAACGTGGTGAAGTAATCCTGCAAAAGCTAATGGAACTGTATCTGCAAAATAACCTGGCCAACAAGGTGAGGCTGGCTGATAGTACCATGAAATTTATTGACAGGCGACTTACGTTGGTTGGCTCCCAATTGAATAATGTTGAAACAGATCTGGAAAAATATAAGGTAAATAACCAAATATCAGACATTAACGCACAGGGTAAAGCGCTTGTAGAGGGGGCGGATGATTATCAAAACAAATTGAATGATAACGAGGTGCAACTGGCTGTGGTAAACAGTATGTACAAATACGTTAACAGCAGCGATAAGCCACAACAGATACCAAGTTCGCTCATCACCAAGGATATGGCCTTTGGCACCGCGATAAATGAATATAATGCCATGTTACAACATCGCGAGCAGCTAAAATCATCGTTTGTAGAAACAAGTACTATAATTACAGACCTCGATCAACAAATAAGAATAGCCCGCGATGCACTAAAGAACAGCCTGATGAACTATCGCAACAGTTTGGAGATTGCACAAGGCCAGTTAAAAAAACAAAACAATGTAATCACCGGCAAAATAGCCGAAGCACCTTCTAAAGAACGTGTCTACCTTGATTATTCAAGACAGCAAACCTTAAAACAGGACCTTTATTTGTACCTCTTGCAAAAAAGAGAAGAAACAGCTATCTCACAAACAGCAACCATTGCCAGCTGCCGAATATTGGATGATGCCGAAAGTGATGAACGTCCTTTCGCTCCCAAAAAGTCATTAATAATGCTGATGGGATTCCTTGCCGGTTTTGTATTACCCATAACAGGTTTGAGTATTAAAGAAATGCTCAATATTAAAATCCAAAACAAGGGTGATATTGATAAACACACCAACGTGCCTTTATTGGGCGAAATAAGCCGCAGTATTAACACCAAAGCACTGCTTACCTATTGCGATCCCATGTCGATTGTATCTGAGCAGATAAGGGCCATACGCACTAACCTGAAATACGTTACCGATAAAGGTAAATCAAACGTGATCATGTTTACCTCAAGCATGAGTGGTGAGGGTAAGTCATTCATATCGCTTAATCTGGCTAATTCTATTGCGCTATCAGGCAAAAAAGTGGTTTTGCTGGAGCTGGATTTGCGTAAACCACGCTTATTAAAAAGTATAGGGATGGAGAATGAATTTGGTTTTACCAATTACATGATCTCTGATGATAGGATTGATACAGAATTGTTGGTTAAGCAATCTACCATTAACGAAAATTTTTACCTTATCTCATCCGGCCCGATCCCGCCAAACCCTGCCGAACTTTTGATGGATGATAGGTTAGGTGTATTAATTGATGATCTGCGGGTAAAGTTTGACTATGTACTTATTGATACCGCCCCGGTTGGCCTGGTATCGGATGCGTTGATTATTGAAGAGCACGCCGATATTACCTGCTTTGTGCTCAGGCAAAATTATACCTATAAATCGCAATTAGGTATCGTGAATGACCTTTACAAAACCAAAAAAGTAAAACAGCTTTACCTGGTTGTGAATGATATTCAGCTTGAAAAGAACGCGCTTACCGGTTATGGCAACGGTTACCGGGGTTACGGTTATGCTATGGCCGAGGAAGAAGAAAGCACCGGGCTGAACTCGTTGTTAAAAAGATTAAAACCTGTTACCAGATAAACCCAATGTATTATGCTGCAAGCTGTACAATTATACATATTCAGGTTTTTTAATAAGGGGCATGAGCGCTCATTAAAAGCAAAGCGTAACATCGTTATGTCGCTGCTTATTAAAGGGGGGAGTGTGATTATATCGTTTTTGCTTATCCCCCTTACCATTAATTATGTAAACCCTGCTCAGTATGGTATCTGGCTAACCCTTAGTTCATTAATAACATGGGTAGCCCTGTTTGATATGGGGCTGGGTAATGGCTTGAAAAACAAGCTTACCGAATTTATCGCGCTTGATGATATGACCCAGGCACGCAGCTATGTAAGCTCCGCTTATGCAATATTAGCTGTGATTTCTGTGTTGTTATTCCTTGTGTTTTGGCCCGTAAATGCCCATCTCCACTGGAACCATATCCTAAATACCGGATCGGCAAAGGATTATAATCTTAATAATCTGGTACTGCTCATATTCGGGTTCTTTTGTATTCAGTTTGTATTACAGCTTATCAACACCGTGCTAACGGCTAATCAGGAACCTGCAAAAACGGGTGTTATAAATTTTATAGGGCAACTTCTTACTTTCATAGCCATTTTAATATTGGCAAAATACACTATCGGATCATTAAACTTACTGGTTTGGGTGTTTGCCGGGATACCGTTGCTGGTACTGCTTTGCGGTAGTATCTGGTTTTATAATCACAACTATAAACCGGTAGCGCCATCTTTCAAACTGATTAAACTAAGCAGTGCAAAACAGCTATTGGCTAGCGGCAGTGCTTTCTTTATCATTCAAGTAGCGGCATTGGTAATGTATGAGAGCGATAACATTGTAATTACGAGGTTATTCGGCCCTAAAGAAGTTACCACATTTAATATTGCCTACAAACTATTCTCGGTGATACTGATGTTTTTTGTAATTATCATCACCCCATTCTGGAGCGCATTTACCGAGGCCTATACTAAAGGAGATTTCGATTGGATAAAAAGTGCCATCGCCAATGCGAATAAAATGTGGTTTGCACTTAGCCTTTGCGCTGTGCTTTTACTGTTGCTTTCGCCCTGGTTATACCATTTATGGGTGGGTAAAACTGTTATTGTGCCTTTAAATCTTTCTATTGCCATGTGTGTGTATTGTGTGGCTTTTATTTGGCAGGCTATACATGTACAGCTAATTAATGGTACGGGTAAAATAAGGCTGCAATTATACCTGGGGATATTCGCCATGCTATTAAATATCCCGCTATGTATTTTTTTAGGTAGAAGAATAGGATTAGCGGGAATCACTTGGTCCAACACGATATTTTTTATAATAATGGGGATAGTTTACGCTATCCAAACCAAAAAAATAATTAACAAAACAGCAACAGGGATTTTTAACGCCTGACATTATGATGAAGCTGATAAGGAAATTTTACAGGGGATTAAGGGTTATTTATTACCGCATGGCACGGGTGTATTCGTGGTTGATCACCTCTTTTAAATTTTTCCTGAATGATGTAAAGTACCACCGTGATTTTATAAGCTATGGGGTACCAATCCTAGATATTAATCCGCAAGGGAGTTTCATTATCGGCAAAAAATTCAGGTTTAACAGTGGTAAATATCATGCTATGGGCGGTAGGCAGCAGCAGTGTTATTTTGTTGCCGCAAAAGGTGCGCGCATTACCATTGGCGATAATGTGGGAATGACCTCTACAGCCATTATTTGCCATGACAGCATTAGTATAGGCGATAATGTGAAAATTGGCATCAATACGGTGATTTATGATACCGACTTTCATTCGCTTGATGCCAGTATCCGCAACCAGTATCCTGAAAGCATCGAGGGTGTAAAAAACAAACCGGTAACTATTTGTGATGGTGCATTCATTGGCGGGCATACAACCATTTTAAAAGGAGTAACTATTGGCAGAAATTCTGTAGTCGGTGCCGGATCGGTGGTTTTTCAAAGCATACCTGATGAACAAATATGGGCAGGCAACCCGGCAAAATATGTAAAGGATACTTATAGCATAAAACTAAGCGTAGTAAATGAATAAGCAGCTATATACAATAATATTACTGGTAATGGTTGTAGCTTCTTACTTCCATATACAGGCTATTGTGCTTGCGCTTGCGGCTGTCATCATATTTATGCCGGTTAAAAATCATTTCGCGGCTATCAAGGTAATACGCCTTTTTGGTATACTGATGATCCCAGTATTGTTGGGTTTGATTATTGGTTTAAGTAACGATAGTTACCTGATTCTTAAAGATCTCTATTACTTTACCATGCCTGTATTTATTATTCTATCAGGTATTTTACTGGCATGCCACATGGATATAGGCCAGTTTCTTAAAGCGCTTGTTTATGCTGGGGTAGTTACTTCAATTATGGTAACTGCCATTTCTGTTAGTTATATGGGTTTCGGCGCATTCCTTGATCCCTATGCCGCGCATTATGCTATGGGTATAGTTGGTACCCCCGGGCCGCCTGTAGCCCTGGCCTGTCTGCTACTTACCCGCAAGTTCAATATCAGGTTATTTGGTACATTTTGGTTTAATGCATTTGTTGCTATTAATGCTTTGGGTATTTACATGTTTGCTTCGCGCAGTTACATTATTATTGCCATATGCTTTTTGCTGTTACTGGTAGCCGATAGAATTAAAAAAGCATGGATTATACCTGTTGTTGCGGCTGTGGCTATGTTGTATGTGATAATGCCTGCCGATCTGTTTAAAACAAACTCGTCTTCAACATTTACCGATAAGATCATAGGCTCGTTTGGCGAGATAACCATAGGCAATTATAATTCTGAACAGGATATTAACCTGCGCTATCGTGGCTATGAAACATTTATGGCCCTTAACAGCTATGCTGAAGGTACGCAGGCCCAAATGCTATTCGGGGGATTGGGCAAATTGGTTGACCTGAAAACATTCGTACGTCTGGGTGAAGATGCTGATTTTAGATATATCCCTGTTTTACATAACGGCTGGATGTACCTGCTGGTAAAAACAGGTATAACAGGCGTCCTTACTTATTTATTTATATTTTTTGGCCTGGTAGTAACCAACTGGCGAAAATACACTGATATGGCAGGCAGGCCAATCATCCGGCTACTGGCAGCATTAAATATAGGCTGCATAATAAGCCTTTTGATTACCAATTACATAGTAACCTCTTTTTTTAATGTAGAAATGGCTGTGCTAATGGTAACACTCGGCTACAGCTTTTATTACATCAATTATTTGTCGGCAATATTAAATCATAATTATGAACGCTAAACATACCTTGTCGAAAGTATCGATAATTACAGTAGTGTACAACGCAGTTGATACTATTGAAAATACCATACAAAGTGTTATTGAACAAACTTATCCGAATATTGAATACATCATTATAGATGGCGGCTCAACGGATGGCACCCTTCAAATTATTGAACAATACAAGAATAGCATCACTAAGATCGTTACCGGGCCCGATATGGGCATTGCTGATGCCTTTAACAAGGGTATTGCCCTGGCTACCGGCGATTGGATAGGAATGATAAATGCCGACGACTGGTACGCTTACAATGCCATTGAGCGGGTAATGCTAAGCGTTTCGGCCAATGATGTGATATGCTGCGGCGACTTAACCCTGATTGGTGAGAATGGATATGCCCTTTGCAAAAAAAGTAAGGTAAGATGGCTTAACCTGGGCATGTACGTTATGCATCCCACCTGTTTTGTACGGAAGGAAGTGTACGAACGTATTGGTTTGTATGATACCTCGTTAAAAATAGCTGTTGATTTTGATATGTTCCTGCGGATAAAAAACCGTGGCCTTAAAATTAAGTATATAAAAGAGATGATTGCTTTTATGCGTACCGGTGGCGCAAGCAGCAATGTGATACAAATGCATCAGGAGGAACTGGCTGTTATGCGCAGGCACCTGCATCATTTATTATACCCGATTTCTGCATCGTTTAATTACCTCAACAGGTTGCGCTGGCGTTTTTTTTACCAAAACCCTTTTGCAGATACCAGATATTAACCGATGGGAAAAAAGATACTCATATCTGCCTACGCCATATCGCCCACAAGAGGGTCTGAGTATGGAGCTGCCTGGAACACGGTGATAAACCTTGCAAAAGAGCATGAGCTATGGGTATTGTACGGCATGTCCGACGATCATATGGGCGATACACAAACGCTTAAAAGTTATATTGAAACCAATCCTGTACCATCGGTTACATTTATTGAGGTTAAAGCACCATCATTAGCAAAAACCATCAATCTGCTAAATAAAATAGGGTTAGGCTGGTTCTTTTACTTCGCTTATTACCTATGGCAAAAAGAAGTATTAAATACCGCCCGGGTTTTGTTGGAAACCGTTGATATTGATATTGTACATCAGCTTGGCCCGATAGGCTTTCGCGAACCTGGTTTTTTAGGGAAGTTGGATAAGCCATTAATTTGGGGGCCTATTGGTGGAATGAACATCATTAGCCCTGTGCTTTTAAAAGGGAAACCATTTTCAACCCGGCTCAAGTTTCGTGTTAAGAATATCATCAATAAAATACAACTAAACTATTCGCCAAGAATAGCAAGGGCATTTCAACGGGCTGATGCTTTACTATCTGCCACTACAAACGGCAAGCGTACTATAGAAGATAAATTTGGCAGACAAAGTTACCTGATGCCGGAGCAGGGTATTATAGGCGATATTGATTTGGATGAAGCAAAATTCAACAATGTACACCACACGGTTAAATTGGTTTGGTCGGGTTCTCACATCGAGAGGAAGAACCTGCAGTTATGCCTTAATGCTTTAGCCCTTGTTAAACAGCGCAATTGGATATTGCAGATATTAGGTAACGGGCCCCTTACCAATCAGTTAAAGCGAAAAGCGAAAGAATTGAATTTGTCAGGTGCCGTTATTTGGCATGGCCATTTATCCCGGGTTAAAGCTATCCAAATTATGCGTTCATCGCATTTGCATATCATCACCAGTATAGCAGAAGATAACCCGGCGGTAATTTTTGAGGCGATGAGTGCCGGTGTGCCTACAATAACCCTTAATCATTGCGGAATGGGTGATGTGCTTTGTGAAAAATGCGCTATAAAAATTAAGATAGAAAGTCATCACCGCATGGCAAAAAATATAGCTGAACATCTGGAATATTTATTGAGTAATCCTGAACTTTTGGCAGATATGGCGCTTGAAACCATAAACTGTGCCTCAAAATATGAATGGGATAAACGCCTTAAACTGTTGAATAGTTGTTACGATGCAGCTATTGAAGTTTATAAGGATAAAACCGCTGCAAAAGCCATCTTTTCACCTTTAATTATTTTGGAAGATGCATAATATCAGGGAGAAAAAGTTGCGATTGGGTATTGATGCCAAGTGGTTTTTTGAAGGGCCGCCAAGCGGACACATGGTGGTAAAAAACCTGGTTGATGAGATTATCCGTAATAATGATAATGGGTTTGATATATACCTGTTAATGAACAGGAAGGATGAGCAGCGTGCTTTAGCGCATTTCCCCGCCGGTACAAAAATCATCTTCCTGGTTAAGCTGCCTAACCTCATTACCAATGCCTTGCTGTTGCCTGTTATTGCCCGCAGGTATTCGCTTGATATTTTGATGCTTCAAAACTTTAATGTTTTATGGTGTCGTAATGTTTTTAAGGTGGTGTATATACATGATGCCCTGTTTTTAGATTATCCCCAATATTATTCTTTTTTTGAGCGATTACATTTTGGGCAGATGAAAGCCCTCGCCCGAAATGCCGACCGGGTAATTACCATATCTAACACCGAAAGAGAACGAATGATAAAGCATCATTTTTCAGCGCCGGAGAATATTACGGTAGTTTATCATGGCATTAATCCGGGCTTTAAGCCATTAGTTTCGCAGCCCCTCGACACGATTAATGCAGTGATGAACAGCTATGCCCTGCCTGAACGGTATGTGCTATATGTAGGTAGGGTAAACGCGCGCAAAAACTTAATCACGCTAATTAAGTCGTTTGCGTTATTGCAAGATACCGACCTGAAATTGTTAATAGTCGGGAGCGGATTTTCAACTCAAAAAAGTAAACTAAACGAGCTAATTGATCAGCTTAATTTAGCCGGTAGGGTGATTTTTACAGGACATGTACCCGAGGAAGATCTGTATTTAATATATGCAGCTGCGATGGTTTTTTGTTTCCCTTCATACGCCGAAGGTTTTGGCCTGCCACCGCTCGAGGCAATGTGCTGTGGTGTGCCGGTAATAGTATCTAACCGAACATCAATACCCGAAATATGCGGCAACGCGGCCATATATGCCAGCCCCGATAGCGCTAAAGCTATAGCTAAAGAGATTGATAACTTATTACATGATGAACGCCTGTATCACGAAAAAATGATACAGGGAATTGATCATGCCGCTGGGTTTACATGGAAAAAATCTGCAGATGAAATTTTAACATTAATTACCAACGCTTATGCTGATAGAAAAAGTTATACGGAAGCTTAAGGGCAACCCGGATTATAAATGGCAAAGTGAATATTCAAACCGTGACCTGACTTTGATAGTATGGGCCAGGTTTGGGCAATTAATGCGTGGCGCTTATAAAAGGTTGTTCTTTAAAGCATCAAAAGGGTTGGTTTTTGTTGGCCGTAATGTTAGCATAAGGCATGCTTATCTATTTAAAGCAGGATCAAATTTAATACTGGATGATAATGTGCACATCAATGCTTTATCAAATAATGGTATTACATTGGGCAACAATGTTTCGCTTGCCAGAGGGTGTAACTTGATAGGTACAGGGGTTATAGCCAACAAGGGAGTAGGTATAACCATTGGCAATAATACCGGTATAAATGCAGGGGTATACCTGGCCGGGCAAGGAGGGATTGAGATAGGGGATAACGTGCTGATTGGGCCGGGAGTTAAGGTGTTTTCAGAAAATCATTTGTTTTCAGATATTGATGTTATCATAAAAGATCAGGATGTATGTCGCAGCAATGTTGTAATAGGTAACAATTGCTGGATAGGCGGCGGTGCAACCATATTGGCTGGTGTTAACATTGGCGAGGGGTGTGTGATTGCCGCTGGTTGTGTAGTTACCAAATCCGTCGCTCCGAATTCGGTTGTTGCAGGTATACCGGGTCGTGTTATTAAAAAGAGGGGAGCCGCTTATGATAAAGTTATCAATTTGAAATATGGAACTAACGGCTTATGAGCAGTTTAATCAAATTAAAAGGAGCCTGTATTTATATTGGGTGCGGCATAATCAGTTGGCTGCCCTTTCATTCATTCCGGATTTTTTTAATGCGGCTGCTAAAAGCCAAAATAGGTAAAAAGGTAGGTTTATATAGAGGATTTGAAGTTCGGGCCCCGTGGAAACTGAGCGTAGGTAATGGCACCATTATAGGTCATGGTGCTTTGCTGGATGCGCGTATGGGCTTAACCATCGGCAGCAATGTTAACCTAAGCAACGAGGTGATGATATGGACATTGCACCATGACTATAACTCCACCGACTTTGCTCAAATTGGTAAACCGGTAATTATTGAGGATTATGTGTGGCTATGTTCAAGAGCCATTATCTTACCCGGGGTAACCGTTGGTAAAGGTGCGGTGGTAGCCGCAGGCGCGGTAGTTAGCCGCGATGTAGAACCTTATACTGTTGTAGCTGGTGTGCCCGCGAAACCTGTCGCCAAACGAAACCAGGAATTAAATTATGATTTGGGCGATGCTATTATTCCAATAATATAATAATCCGTTTATCGATTAAAAATTCGAAACAATAATAGTTGTAATTGATTGAAAATGTAAGCATTGTATAATTCCCCTCTTGAGAGGGGGCGGGTCGGGAAGCGTTGTGGCAGGGGTGTGTTAACCGACATGGTGATAAACACACCCCTCTCAAGAAGGGAATCGCACGCCCCGAGCTTTTAATCTCAATGCTAATATTTAATATTTCCAGGTGATATTATTTTTGAGCGTCCTGATCGGGTTGCCGCCAAAAATGCTTTTTTCGCCGTTTAGCTTTTTGGTAACCATTGAGTTTGCTGCAACAATACTTCCCGATGGTATTTCGGCACCCTTTAATAAAGTGCATTTACATCCCACCCAAACCTTATCGCCAATTATTATTTCTTTAGGGTGATTAAACTCAACGCCATCCTCATCATAAATATGGTGGAAATCGGTGTCCATAACCAAACTTTCCCATGAAATACCGCTGCTATTACCTATCTGTATTTTCTTTTGGGCGATGATCACACATTCTACACTCATATTAAAATCATCGCCAATAATAAGCTGTGCATTTTGCATTACATTTATCTTGCAGCCCTGCATAATAAAGGCACGCCCATTAAAAATCAGATCGCCATCTATTTCTAAAATTGCCCGCGAGCGTTTAAAATCAGTAATGCATACCTTTCCATAGCCTATTTGTATTAACCCCGTACTTATTGGTCCGTTAATAATAACCCTGCCGTTCATTCTGGATAAAAAAACCTTCCTGCCTATAAGTACCGGTAGCTTTATCGCAACCTTAAACGGGAAATATTTAAGGTTGAAATAAATTGTTTTAAAATTAAGCCGTAGCAGCAATTTTAATGCTTTTTTCATAAACAGGGCTTTAATATTACAATAATGATAATATTATTTTTACACAAATCAGGAATGTTTTGATTGTTTATTTTGTTCACTATTTTGTTATCGTACACTTTGTTCATATGCCCATTTAGTGCCTTTTTGCCCTTAATTATGTGTAATATTAGTCATGCTTAATATAATACCTGTGGCCGGTTGAATATTATTATAAGTATGTTATGATATCTATTTATTAAAAATAAATACTACAATAATATGCGCATCTCAATCATTGGTACCAGAGGTATCCCTAACCATTACGGTGGCTTTGAACAATGTGCCGAGTACCTTGCCACTGGCCTGGCAAAAAAAGGGTATGAGGTTACGGTATATAACTCACACAACCATCCTTACCAGCAAAATGAGTGGAATGGTGTAAAAATATGCCACTGCTATGATCCTGAATACAAGATGGGCACCATTGGCCAGTTTTTCTACGATCTGAACTGCATCCGCGACTTGCGGAAAAAGAAATTCGACATTGTGTTGCAATTGGGTTATACCAGTAGTTCGGTATGGGGCTGGCTTTTGCCCCATAATACAGTGGTAACCACTAATATGGACGGAATGGAATGGAAACGCACCAAATATTCAAAAAAAGTACAGAAGTTTTTGATGATGGCCGAAAGTTTGGCGGTAAGGTTTAGCGATCATTTGATCGCTGATTCGACAGCGATACAAAAATACCTGGAAGAAAAATATGGCAGGCATACCGAGCATATCCCTTACGGTGCCGAGATATTTGAAAATAGCAACCCGGAGGTACTTACCGAATATGGCCTGGAGCAATATGGCTACGATATGCTTATAGCCCGCATGGAGCCCGAAAATAGTATTGAGATGATATTGGATGGTGTAGTGAAAGCTGGGCTAACAAGGCCATTTTTGGTGGTGGGAGGCCTTAAAAATAAATTCGCTGAATATTTGCAGGCGAAATTTTTAGCATATGAGAATATTAGATTTTGCGGGGGAATATATGATATGGATAAACTTAATAACCTCAGGTATTATTCCAATTTATATTTTCATGGGCATACAGTAGGGGGCACTAATCCATCATTACTGGAGGCTATGGCATCGCAAAGTGTTATATGCGCTAATGATAATCAGTTTAACCGGGCAGTAGTGGGTGATAACGCGCTATATTTTTCAAACGTTGATGATGTGGTTAATAGCTTGCAGCAGGTTGATAAAAAGCTTGGTGTTTATGAGGGTATGCTGGCAGCTAATATTATTAAAATACGCAATGTATACAGTTGCGAAAATATAGTAAATGCATATGCGGCTCATTTTGAAGCTATAGCATTGAGGCCTGAAAATAAAGGCGCTCTTGCTTTAGATGCCGGGCAAATATCACTTGTGCTTGAGAATTCATGATTGTGTGATAGATGAAAAATTTATGTTTAATAGATGTTTTTAGCGGCCATTACAGCTTTTACTGATTGTAAGCTACTAGTAATTATCTAAGCAGACTTAAAAGGCTATGACAGTTAATGAACGTTTCAATCTATATTGGTTACTTAGGGCTATTACGGCCCCATGCAGCTATTGCCTTGAACAATATTACTATGATTTAAAGCGCAAAGAATTATTCTCTGTTCTTCACCTGGCTGACTATAGCCCAATGATATTGATATTGGATAAATTTAGCCTGCGTTATCCTTTAGATATTGAAAGTGACCTTGCTGTAAGGCTTGAATTGATAGCCTACAGGCGGATGAAAATTGTGGAAATACCACGGATGGATATTACCGAGAAAATAGATGTGCAGGTTCATTTCCTATCAATATTAGGTGATAAATTACATCAGCAGGAATATATGCGGGCTGTTATCCAACAAAATGAAACACATGGTTTTGTATTGGATAATTTATTGAAAAAATATAGCTCTTCAGCGCCAATCAGGCCTTATTGGGAGTATACTAAATTACAACTTGCGACTAACCACATCAGAAAGCTGGTATCAAACGCAGGTATAAAAATGGATATACCCAGCGTTGCTTAATTTTCTATCTTGTTAATTAGTTGGTAGTGAATGTTATAAAAGCCACTGTTTACACCACACTGATATGCTGTTTTTTTATAATCATTATATGCTTGTATATAAAGCCGGGTATTTGTATTGGCTGATTCCTCTTTTTTTAGTACAGCCGCTAAAGCAACCAACCATACCAATTTGCTTCCTGATATTTCAGTACTTGCTTTAAGCTGTTCCATTTCCTTTGCAACAGGGTTATCTGTTATTAAAAGATATTTAACATTAACGCTATAAAGCAGCGATGCCATAAAAGAGGATAGGTAACTACCTTGTTTTTGATTGGAGTTTAAAACTGTATAATACAGAGCCGTTACCATACGATGATCACCCATCCGGAAATAGGTATCAGCCATTATTATTTTTACAAAAAAATCATAGGCTGTATTTTGGCCACTCAAATCATCACTTTTATAAGTGTTTTTAATTATGTTTATAAACCGGAGTGTTTTTTTAGGGTTATTAGCTATCGACATGGTATACATACCTAAAAGATACAGCATATCATTTTGCGCGCAATTCTTCAACTCCTGGCTACCCGCCGGCGGCGAAAAGCATAAATGCGTTAATGTTGTAAGCGCTTCCTTTTTAATTATACCATACTTTAAGTAATGATAAATGGTATCAATACACTCTGATGGGTTTATATTAAAATACATGGTATCTATAGCAGAAAAACTTTTGAGTTTTACCATGTATATATATAGTTCATCAATATCAAGGCTGATGGCGGATATTATACCAAGCGCTGTATAAATAAGTATTTTCTTATTGTCGGGTATATCAAACCTTAATAAGTTTTTTAAGGTGTTTTGATAATCTTTATTTAATAATTCAGGTGCGAAAAAGTAATCAAATAATTCGTCGTGCGCATCGGTTTTAAAATATTGAAGAAGAATATCATCGTCATGTAATAACGATTCTTTTGAAAATGCATCGCCCAGGTAGCTTGCCAGTTCAAACTTATCCGCAGGCGAAAAATTACACGCGGTTAAGTTTAGCAGGTTGTTTTGTTGGCCGGTTTTTATGGCATGTAGTATGCACCATTTTAAAATGGTGAGCTTGTGCTTACTTTGGCTAAAGCGTTGGTTAATTTCTGCTATAAGTGATGAGTCAAAAAAGTTATTATGAGCATTTAAAAGGCACAGCGCAACGCTTAAGATACTAAACTGCTGGTTATTAAATTTTATAGTTACCTGGTAATTATTATTTGCATTGCCGGTATTATTTATCTCGGTTATTAAACCATTTAAAAGCAGTTCCTGATACCCGGAGTTATGTTTTTTTATAAAACTATACAGCTCAAACTTATCAGCTCCTTTGCCGGGCCTATCAATATCTGTATGCGATGCAATTTCGCGTATTATTAAAAGCTTATCGGCAGCTAAGCTTCCTATACTTATTTTACTAAGAAAATAAGAGTAAATAAGCTCATACATAGTGCCGTTGTTAATGTTGGTAAGCGTAAAGTTTTCTTTATATTTTTTATAATAAAGCTGGAAAAACAATGGATGATTGAAATCGGAAGCTATATGGGCGTAATTGGACCTGTTTAAATGCTGATTTAAATTACCACATAGGGTTTTAACATCGGCTGGTGATAATAAAGGCACATTAATGCCGGGTTCATCTGTAATAAAGCCGTTCAACAGCATATTGTCTACAACATTAAACTCGTGTTTATAGTTTAACCATGTGCTGCTCCTCATGCTTAAAATGACTTTCATCCACGGGGTATGCTGGTTTAAGGCTAATAGATCAGTTATGAGCCTCATTAATATCAAGTAGTTCTCTGGTTTAAATGTATATGGATCAAAACCATCAATTACAAGATAAAATTTGCTGCCTTTACGTTGTTTATCATCCCATAACGCTTTAATATCGTCTTCGGTAGTATAACCTAATAATCCTAGCAACCAATCGTTAATATCCCGGCCAGAATGAATGACATTGACCATTGCCGTTGTGCTGAAAAACAAAATAATATCATTATTTGCTTTTGATTCATTAAGCTCCACCTGTTCTTCTACCCAATGGCATAAGCCAATGCTTTTGCCATAGCCTGCCGGTGCGGCAATAACAGTGCCCGCATTGCCCGATTCGCGCAGCGCTTTGATATAATCATTAATAAATTGCCTTTTTATAGTTTTATTATAAGGTATTCCCGACCGGGTTTTTATAGCCTCGATAGTGAATTTTGTTGTTTTGCTGGCATTACGTTGCAAAGCAAGCCAGTTAACCTCTTCTTCATTTGCTGAAACTACATTATAAACGTGCTGGTTGCAGAAATCCTCCCAGCCATTATAATTGCAATATATACAGAGTGCTTCCAGCGTAAATTGAGACGGATTAAAACGGCTTTCAGCAAAACCATAGATGCGTTTTATAGTAGTTTCGCTAATATTATATTTGGTCTTTTTTAAAATTAGGCACGAAATGATTTTACAATCAGCTGGAGTTACATTTTCTAAACCCGACAAAAATTGAATTTTGCTTTTGAGCAATTCAAAATTATGATGTGATAAGTGTGTTGTCATAAGGGTAATTTAAGGTGCCAGAGCCAAAAACCATTCAACTTTTACTTTAGGGAAACTTTTAATTTCGCCAAACTAAAACTTTACTTAGATAAATATACTAGCTATACGTAATGTAAGCTAATAAAAGATTCCTAAAAGGGGTAAAAACTAATAATGGATAGAATGAATAAACTTTCACACGTATAAATACGGGTGAAAATGGCACTACACTGTTATCTGGCGGTTTTTTTTAACAATAACAGTAATAATGCATTTTCGGCTTTGGCTTCCGAATAATTCTCATTTATTAACAATTTAATTTGCTGATCATGTAAACTATTGGCGGCAACCTGCAATATTTTGGATGAGGCTAACTCAACAGAATCTAAATGGTATAAGTAAGTCACAATCATCAGATCACGAAACTCCTGTTCGGTAGCATGAAGTTGAAGGGCCTCGAAAGCATTTTCTAAAAACGTTATTAATGGCTGACATTTTTCAAATGAATATTGCACCTTCATGATTGCAAAAAGCTGATCAATGCGCAATAGCTGCTTTTCGGTATGGAGGATAGTTTCTTTAATAGCCTGTTTTAAATCGGCAAAAGCTGCTTCATCAAAAATTTCAGGTAAACGCTCGGCAAGGTGCGATTTTGCACAGTACAAACGATTAAGATGATCAATGAAAAGAACTTTAATTTTTTCAGATCCAATTGTAGCTTTTGAATTATCAGTCAACGGTATACAATTATAATGAGGTTAATAAAACAGTCGAATTATATAAAGCTACAAAATTGTATATACAAATCTCGTTTTTCTACATATAATTAAAATATGTATTAAAAAAGAGGCTTGTTTTTATTTAAAAAGCATTTTTGTAATAGTACAAATTAATTTATTTATCAATTAACGTGTGCGAAAAATAAAGATACATAGCTGTAATTAGCTATTTAATTGTTAGTTTAGGTGTGCATATTGAATATATAAATTACCAACCTTAAATAATTTAACGGCTATAATATTAATGATGAATATTCTCATTATTATCCCATGTTTTAATGAACAAGCATCATTACCCCGGTTAATATCAGACCTGGAGAACTTAAAGCTTCCCGAAAAATATAATGTGAGCGTATGCGTAGTAAACGACTGCTCAACCGATGATACCAAACAAGTTGCTAAAAAGCTGGATGTTATATTGATTGATCTCCCGGTTAACCTGGGTATTGGTGGCGCGGTACAAAGTGGGCTTAAGTATGCACTCCTCGATAATTACGATTTGGCGGTGCAAATGGATGGCGACGGGCAGCATCCACCAGCGGAATTACAAAAGATGATAGCCTGCTATGAAGAAACAGGAGCGAGTTTGGTAATTGGTTCACGTTTTATTATAAAGGAAGGATTTCAATCATCTTTTTTACGACGATTAGGCATTACCTATTTCCATTGGTTAAATAAATTTTTTACCGGTAAAAGTATTTACGATAGTACCTCGGGGTTTAGGCTATTTGATAAAAAAGCTATACAATTAGGTGCCCGTTATTACCCGGATGATTATCCGGAACCGGAATCATTGGTATTCTTTTCCAAAGCAGGTTTAGCTATAAAGGAAACGCCGGTTGTGATGGTGCATCGAAGTGGTGGGCAATCATCTATCCGAAGCTTTACCTCTTTTTACTATTGTGTGAAAGTTACTTTAGCTATGTTTTTTTCGTTTATCCGTAAGCCATAATATTATGTTGCGAATTCAAATCATTACCATAATTGCCAGTGTGGCATTTTTGTTCCTGGTATTTCGAATGGTTGTTAAAGGGCGACTGCGCGAAGAATATTCGATAATCTGGTTATTATTTACCGGAATATTGGTTACTTTTTCTTTTTGGGAGAAGGGATTATTATTGGTTTCGAACCTGTTTGGCGTTTATTTACCTGCTAACCTGGTTTTTACCATATCTATATTTATCGCTTTGGTTTATCTGTTGCATTTAAGCGTAGTCGCATCAAAACTGCAAAAGCAAAATAAACTGCTTGCTCAGGAAATGGCGCTGATGAAAATTGAAATAGAAAAAATGAAGGAAGAAATAAAACCCGAATAGAACTCTTATCCAGCATAATAAACACCCTCTGCTGTTCGAAGTTTTTAACTTCGAACAGCAGAGGGGCTTAAAAAAATAATGATTTAAAGTCTCCCCAACCGGGGGAGATTTAGAGGGGGCTGAACTACTTATTCAACATAATAAATATCCCCATCAAAACTATAAAGGCGCCTATTGCCTGTTTAATGTTTAAGCTCTCCTTTAAAAAGTAGTGATTCGCTATTAAAATGAATATAATAGAGGTTAGGGTAATGATGACCGATAGCGTAGTAGCAATATCCGCTAAATAAGGGATTTTGAGCAGTGTGCTGTTGATCAGAATAAAAGAAATTCTTGATAAGATAGCCAAACTCATGGACAGGATAAACCGCCAGTTAAATACCAGCGAAATGATATTTTTAAACTGAAACAGGTTACCTGATATTAAACTCCGTTGCCCCAAAAGAACAATTGAAAAAGCGGTGGCCAGGCAATAAACAATTACCAGTGCAAAGGTTAAGGCTATCATATTTGATGATGGTTTATCGGGTTTGGTTAATTTATATTTCACAGGTCGGCTTTTAGTTTGTTATCGGCATAGCCTAATGTGTATATCCACGAAAATACACGGGCAATTTTATCGCCCCAAATCATTTTAAACATTTGTAATTCCTCTTGCCTGCGTTTTCCTTCGGATAATTTAAGTGTTGTTTCCGATTCGGCATGTATACGGTGTTTCATCAGTTTTTGGTTGATGAAACAAAATGAGCCACGCTTTTTAGCCAGCTGATACCATGCAAACCAATCCAGGGCAACGGTAAACTCAGGCGAGAATCTAAAATTGCCCAACCCATCCAGATTAAATGATACCGAAGGGCAGCATATCGGATCGCCAAATATTAAAATTGATTTTTTTAGCCAAGTGCTGCGTATGTTTTTTTTGAAGATGAACGGAAACAATAACGCTTTTTTAACAAAGCTGTTCAGGTTAGATTTTCTTGCTTTGCCATCAATCAAGTCTTCATAATCAGTAAAGGCGATGAGCGTATCACTATTTGCTGATTTGAGTAATTCATTAGTAAAATCCGGCTCGTAAATATCATCCTGATGGGCGATAGTTGCCCATTTGGTTGATGTTTTGGATAAAGCGAAATTCCAATCGTTAGCTATTCCGCCATTATCGTTCACAAAATAAGCGAAGCCATATTTCTCGGCTATCTGTTTTGAAAAATCAGTAGGGGTAGAGGTAGTTAGTATAATAGTGCTTTTAACCGTTTGGTTAAGCAAACTTTGGATGCATTGTTCCAGGTATTGGGATTGTTTGTAAACGGGAATTACAAAGGTGTGCATCAATTACTAATGTTTATTATATGAGGGTTTGTAGGGCTAAATTAAGTACAAATTGATAATAATGCTTATGTGTTGCTCATAAAGTTTAAAGTGATCCAATGTCATTTCAAACATACACATATATCCAAGCGTCATTGCAATGACAATAGTTTATTGTTTAATACTTTATAGTTGAAAAGAATAAGCGATGTAATATTCGTGATGCGATAACGAAACTGGAATGGTAAGTTCCTGATTGTTTTTTAATAGAACCGGAATACCAAGCGGGTTTTTACCTATGCTGATACTGATATTATCTTTAAGATTATCAATCAAAAAAGCCCTTACTTCAGCTGATTGAATTTCAGTATCGTCGCTATCAATCCACTTTATACCCCAATGGGTCCTGCTAAAATCTTCAGCGCCGTTAACTACCGTGGAGATAAACTCCTGATAGATCAAGGAGCTTGAATAAAGTATGTGATCGCCAAATTTGACAGTAGATCGAATGGTTGGAATGCCATTAAAGCCAATGCCTGTTAATTTGATAGCCTCAAAACCCGATAAGGTAAATCCGAATGGAATTTGCACATCACTTACCACAAACTTTACAGGCGTGAAAAGTATATCTGCATCAATCCGTTGCAGAAACTTAAATGCCGATTCTTTTATTGACCATAATAGCCAAACGAAAACTTCAAAGGGAATATTTGCGAAACGAGACTGTTTATAAAGCGCGGTTTCGGTAGGGGTAAGTATTTTTGAATAAAAGTTTGGTTGTTTTGTGCAGGTAACATTTATAGCATTTAATGATACGATATCGTTACCCGTACTCAGCATTATTGTTTTTGGCCTATTTTTTCGCTTATCACATCGATGCATGAGCCAACATTCATCATTTTATCGGCTTCATCGTAATCAATCTCAATATCGTATTTAGCTTCGGCATCTATAATAATATCAACCAAATTGGCTGAGTTTATCTTCAGGTCTTTTAACAGGTCAGTATCTTCATTGATTTGGGCCAGCATCTCTTTGTTCGTAGTGTAAGGCGATATCACCTTTTTCAGTTCATTTAAAATCTCTTGTCTGGTCATTATTTAGTTAAATTTTGAAAGTATTAAACAGGAATTCACATCCCCAAAGCCAAAATTCGCTTTCGCTACAATATTAACTTCTTTTTTTATCATTTTAACAGGCAAACTATCAACGCTTACCAATTTTGTTATTTCGGGGTTCGGGTCATCCAGATTTATGTTTGGATGAACAAAGCCGTGTACTATCTGCAATATAGATGCCACAGTTTCAATTGATCCCGCCGCGCTAAGGCTATGGCCGATCATTGACTTGAGGGAATTGGTGACTGGGAAATTATCTCCCCGGCGATCCAATGCATCGCACCAGTTTTGTATTTCTTGCTTGTCGGCATTGGTAGCGGTTAAATGTCCGCTGATCAGATCAATTTGATTTGGGTGGATGTTTGAACTTACCAATGACTCATTGATACACCTAAGCACTCCCGCCGAGCTTGCCGCCGTCATCGTACCACCTAAACGTTGCCCGCCGGAATTTGTTGATCCACCCAAAACCTCAGCATAAATTTTAGCCCCACGTGCCAATGCGAAATCCAGATCCTCCAAAACCAAAGCGCCAGCACCTGAACCAGGAATAAATCCACCTGCAGTTGCGCTCATTGGCCTTGATGCTTTTTCAGGATGATCATTAAACTTACGTGATAGTACCCGCATGGAGTCAAATGCTCCGAAAACATAGGTATCTACATGCTCTGCACTACCAACCAGCATGCGTTTGGCGTAGCCGTGTTTAATGTATTCGTAACCCATTAAAATAGCCTGTGTGCCAGTTGCGCAAGCGGCAGAGTTCGTAAGTACCTTATTCCCGAAGCCTAAGCGACCGGATATATAAGACGTTACCCCGCTATTCATCGCCTGCTCCACCACACGTGAGCCTAGTTTTTTAACTTCTTTATTATCAACGCGGTTTATTACGTTCCTCATAGCCTCGGTATCGGCAATGCTGTTGCCGAATACACAGCCGGTTTCCCAACGGGGCTCCTCGGTTTCGAAATCCATGCCGGAGTCTTTCCAGGCATCCAGCGCAGCCATCAGTCCGTAGGCTATGTTAGTGCCTTTTAAACCGTGCAAAGTAACTTCTGATATGTAATTGGTAAGGCTGTCCCATTTAAAATCGGGCATGCCTGCTACCTGGCAACTGAATTTAAGCTCATGATAATGGGGCATAAACTTTATGCCTGATATGCCATTTTGTATAGCATGCAGAAAAGCCTGTATGCCTATACCATTGGGCGAAACCACCCCCATACCTGTTACCACTACACGATTACCCATTTTTAACAGCTATCTTTTTTATAATGCCTGCAAAAGTGCCACTGGCAATCAGTTCTTTATCGCTATCCAGCATTTCAACATGACATTTTAATTTACCAAAACGAAAATATTGCTTTTTTGATATTACCGTAACTTTTTCACCCGGCAACACCATTTTGTAGAACGATACATCAGTAGAGGTAAGCAGTGGATACAAGGAATCATCATCCATAAAATTGAAATCAGTTTCCTTCAACACTAAAAATATACCTAATACTACCAGGCCAATCTGTGCCATAATTTCGGTAACAATAACACCGGGAGTAACCGGGTTGCCCGCGAAATGATCTTCGTAAAAAAAAGCGTCCTCTTTTAAAGTGTATTCGCCGCGAACTTCATCCTCGCTCAATAACAATATGTTATCAACAAAACGAAACGAGGATTTATAGGGTAAATGACTTAATATATGGTTATTCATGTAATATGCTCTAAATGTTAACGACAGTGCTCTCCGCCATCTACGTGAATGATCGCGCCGTTTATCCAAAACGACTCATCAGTACACAGCAGGTAGATAACACCGGCAACGTCTTCCGGTTTTGTAATTCTGCCAAGCGGGTTGCGCTTAATGCCTGCTTTAATTAATTTATCGCTGCCCGGTATCTTTTTTAATGATGCGGTTTCGGTTACACCGGCCTGTATCACGTTTGTTTTTAATCCGTAAGCGCTAAATTCTACTGCCATATATTTCGCCAAACTCTCCAATGATGCTTTCGCGATAGAAACGGCTGCATAGCCTTCCCAATATTTATGCGCGCCTTCGCTGGTAAGGCCAATTATACGTCCATCGGCGTTAAACAGTTCGGCTTTTAATAAATCACGCGTCCAATCCAGCAAACTATTCGACATGGCGTAGGTAGTCATCTGTATATCTTCGATAGAAAGCTCATTGTAAGCTTCATCTTCTACCGTGCCGTTTTCAATAGTCAGTGGTTTTAAATTCCCCCGGGCAATACTGTGCAATAACAGCTTTACGCTATGTTTTGGGGCGATCTCTGCAAATTGCTGTACAAACGAAGCCCGGCTTACGGTATCAAGCGCGTTGATATTATGGGGGAGAATAGTTATCCCATTCTCTTCAGCTATTTGTATGAATTTAGTTTTGAGTATTTTTTCGGCACCGGCAATTTCGCGGTAAAGTACGGCTACATTCATGCCATGTTTGGCCAGTTTTTCAATAGCAGCAAACCCAAATCCGCTCGATCCTCCCAAAATAACTGCCCATAAACCCGAGAATTGTAGTTTTTTATCCATCAAATCGCTTTTAAACTATCGTAGCCATAAACTGTCTTATGTTAATGCCGGGGCCAATCATCAACAAATAAAAAATTGAAGCCCCAAAGTAAGTGAAAGTAAATTAAATTTAACAGATGGCAAATATATAATGTAACAAAACTTGTTATATTGTGTTACACAGCCGTTAAGCTAATTATATAAAATTGTATAATACAGGTATAATTGCCAAAGCATTTATATTTATTATGTTTGAGAAAATGGGAAAAGTAAAATTTAAGATATTATTAGCTTTAAGCATACTGCTTTTGCCTGGATTGACGCAGAAAAGCATCGCCCAGCAAAAACTGAGATTTGATAAGGAAGCATTTTACAACGTGATGGCGAATGGTGATGTAAATGCCATAGATAATGAGCTGATTGTAGTAACAGGCTATGCAACCACTAACAAAGAAGGTTATGAAGGCGCACTGCTCCTAAAAAAAGCAGGCCTAATTAGTGGACCCAGGAAGAAACTCGACCTGTTTAAAGCAGGCCGTATAAAGTTGGAAACCGCAATACTTAATAATCCTGATAATGTAGAGAACCATTTTTTAAGGCTTGCTATTGAGGAACATGCACCTAAAATTGTAAAATACCATGCAGATATTGAAACTGATAAAGCAATTGTAAAACGGGAATTCAAAAACCTATCACCTGTGGTGCAGCATGCGATATTGGATTACTGCAAGAATTCTAAAGTACTTCACGCTGAAGATTTTTAATTCATTAAAAAGATAGTTTTTTAACTTTGTTGAGAATGGATAAAAAGATCTTAGCTATATATTACACGCAGTCGGGCCAGATGGGTGAGATCGTTGATTCGTTTACCGCGCCGCTTGTTGATGCCGGTAATTCGGTGGAAAAGGTGGTTGTGAAAACGGTGAAAGACTTTAACTTTCCATGGACAGGCAGCAGCTTTTTTTCGGTGATGCCATCCTGCGTGTTGAGTATACCAACTCCGCTGCATCCCTTAAATTTTAAGGAAGAAAAATACGATCTGATCATTTTAGGCTATCAACCCTGGTTTTTATCGCCAAGCATCCCAACCAATTCTTTATTGCAGGATGAGGGCTTTAAAGCCTTATTAAAAGATACTCCGGTAGTTACTATCAGCGCAGCACGTAACATGTGGATAAACGCTTATGTACGCGTTCGTAACTCATTAAAGGAGGCGGGGGCAAAGCTGGTAGGTAATGTGGCTTTGGTTGATAAGCACCCGAACGTAGTAAGCTTTGTAACGATATTTTACTGGATGTTATCCGGCAAAAAGGAACGTTACTTAAACATATTCCCCAAACCGGGTGTTGCTGAGGAAGATATTACCAATACCAAAATTTATGGCGAAACTGTTTCAAGGCATTTAGAGTATAATACCCTCGATAGTTTACAGGATGAATTGATAGAACAAAAAGCGGTAGTAATTAAATACCCGCTGATGTTTACCGAAGCCAGGGCAAAACCTATCTTCGCGGTTTGGGCAAAGATCATTTCAAAACGTAAAAATCAATTGCCTTGGGCAGCGGCGTTTAAATATTATCTTTTTATCGCGTTGTTTTTAGGTGCGCCTGTTTTGCTTACATTAGATGCTGTTTTTTTGAAGCCTTTTTCGGGAGGACGAATAAAGGCTAAAAAATTAAAATATTTACAAGTAAATAACTGATACTAATAATATAATATGTCCGATACTAGTGTTTATATCAATCATACCTCGGCTTACTTTCCGAATGAGCCCGTTTCGAACGACGAAATGGAATCATACCTGGGGTATATCAATAATAAGCCTTCAAAATCAAAAAAAATTGTACTGCGTAATAATGGCATAACCAACCGTTACTATGCGTTAACTAAAGAGCATAAATCAACACATACCAATGCCCAGATGACGGCGCTTGCTGTTAGGGAATTGTTTGATAATGATCCTGAAAAGTTAAAGAATATTGAGTTGCTTTCCTGCGGTACTTCATCGCCCGACCAAATGATACCAAGTCATGGCGTGATGACGCATGGCTGGTTACCTGAAGCAGGTGGTATTGAGGTAGTATCACCATCTGGCGTTTGCTGCGCGGGAATGCACGCCCTTAAATTTGCTTACTTAGCCATTAAATCAGGCGAAGTTAAGACAGCGGTTGCAACCGGATCTGAAAGGTTCTCGGGCTTATTAGTTTCTGATGTTTTTGAGGAAGAAGCACAAAAGTTGATTGAGTTAGACGAGAATCCTTACATCGCTTTCCAAAAGGATTTTTTAAGGTGGATGCTATCGGATGGCGCATCAGCATTTTTGTTGACTGATAAGCCTAATCCCGATGGTATTAGCTTAAAAGTGGAATGGATTGAAGGTGTATCATACGCTAACGAAATGAAAACCTGCATGTACATGGGCGGCGATAAACAGGAAGACGGATCGTTAAAAGGCTTTATGGATTATACGCCTGAAGAGATCATGACTAAATCTATCTTCAGCGTAAAGCAGGATATTACTTTATTGAGCGATAATATTGTGCCTTTAGGTGGCAGAAAGATCAGGGAAATATTCGAGAAAAAAGGTCTTGATGTTACCGACATTGATTGGTTTTTACCGCATATCTCCAGCAACTTTTTCAAGAGTAAAATATTTGATATGATTGAGGAATACGGCGGTGGTATCCCTTACGAAAAATGGTTTATCAACTTGTACACCGTAGGTAACGTGGGTGCGGCATCAGTTTACCTAATGATAGATGAGCTTTTCAAAAGCGGCCGACTTAAAAAAGGCGAAAAGATTTTATTGTTAGTACCCGAGAGCGCACGTTTTTCGTATATGTATGCAATGCTAACTGTTGTATAGCACAAAATACAGCGTCATTGCGAGCGAAGCGTGGCAATCCCCGACTTTGCATACCGCCCTGTATAATTTGGGATTGCCACGCTTCGCTCGCAATGACGATAGTTTAATAGTTAAAGGTTCGCAATAATGAAAAAGGATGAAGTACCGCAGGATTTAAGTTCGCTTGGTAAAATAACCAAGGAGCTTTGTTATGCGACAGATAGTTCGGGTAAATACGTGGCGGCTTTAAGCAGTGGTTGGGATGTTAAAATAACTGCGCTTGATGTTGCCTGGGGCGATATAGAAAAACGTATCGCGGCAGCAAAACAAAAAGTGTTGAATAAAGAAGCCAGTCAGCTATTGTTTTTTATGGAATACCGGTTGATGGACATCAGCATTTTGGCAGGCTATACGGGTTTTTGGAAATGGCAGATCAAACGGCATTTAAAGCCCGAAGTGTTCGATAAATTATCAACCCAAAAATTAGAAAAATACGCCGAGGCGTTTAATATAAAGGTGGAAGACCTTAAAAGTATGACCATTCATGAAGACTGATTTCGAGCACCGTCAGGGCGCGCATTGTGAATCGGGCGTTACCAGTAATTTATTAAGCATTGCATCCAACGGTAAAATAACCGAGCCACTCGCCTTTGGCATAGGCGCGGGATTGTTTTTTGCTTATATCCCTTTAATTAAGATCAATAACGGCCCGGCTATCGCGTTTCGCACCCTGCCGGGGTATATATTTAACCGCACGGCTAAGTCGTTGGGGATACCTGTAGTTAGTAAACGCTTCAGCTCCAAACAAAAAGCCGAATCCTATTTAAACGAATGTTTAGAAGCCGGCAACCCGGTTGGCTGCCAGGTAGGGGTATACTATCTGCCTTATTTTCCTAAGGAATACCGTTTCCATTTCAACGCCCATAACCTGATTGTTTACGGTAAGGAAGGAGACAACTATTTAGTGAGTGATCCAATTATGGAAACCACAAACGTGATGGATAGTTACCAATTAGAAAGGGTACGATTTGCAAAGGGCGCGCTAGCACCTAAAGGGCACATCTATTACCCAAAACAAGGTGCTATCATTACTGATGAAACTATAAAACAAGCCATTAAAAGCGGCATTAAAAAGAACGTTTATAACATGCTGAACATACCCGGCAGCTTTGCGGGTATATCAGGTATCAGAAATACGGGTAAGAAGATAAAGAAGTGGCGAGATAAGTTAGGGATTGAAAAATCGAAACTGTATTTGGCCCAAATGGTGCGGATGCAGGAGGAGATTGGTACAGGCGGCGGCGGATTCAGGTATATTTACGCGGCGTTTTTGCAGGAAGCAGATGCTTATTTGCCGGGCAACCAATTGGCCGAAATATCAGTACTATTTACACAGGCGGGCGACATGTGGCGCACAGCCGCGGTACATGCTGCCGGGATATACAAAGGGCGCATCGGCAGTCAGGATGATTTTAATAAGATGGGCGATTACCTTATAGAAATTGCTGAAGTTGAGAAAAACGCCTTCGAAAGGCTAAAAAATATAAAATGGCAGTAACCCCATTAGCGATAGAAGTTGAAAACATGGGTTTCCATTATCCCGGGAACGCCGAAGTTTCTTTTTCGGGCCTTAATTTAAAGGTAGAGAAAGGCGCGCGCTTTGGTTTGTTTGGGCCTAATGGTGCTGGCAAAACCACGCTCATTAGTTTGATGACAGGTTTGCTTACTGCCGATAGCGGCCATGTTAAGCTTTTAGGCCATGAAATGGGTAAGCAAAATAACAGTGCTACCAACCGCTTATTTGGTTTTGTACCACAAGATTTTTCCTTTTACCAGGAATTAAGTCCGGCTGAAAATCTGGAGTTTTTTGGGGCATGGTCAGGTTTAAATAAATCAACCATAAAAAGAAGAACCGACGAATTGCTACATATATTGGGGTTGGAAGAAGTAAGAGATAAGCAAGTTCAAAAGTTTTCGGGTGGGATGAAACGCAGGGTTAATTTAGCCATTGGCGTAATCCATAACCCGGAGATATTGTTTTTAGATGAGCCTACCGTTGGGGTAGATGTGCAAACGGGCCATGCCATCATCAATTACCTGCTCGAACTAAATAAAAATGGTACTACGCTTGTTTATACATCGCACCAACTAAGCGAAGCTGAAGATTTGTGCCAACAAGTGGCGCTAATTGATGGCGGCAAAATAATAGCGCAAGACAGTTTACGCAATATGCTGAAAGACCATAAACAGGAAAGCCTTGAACATTTGTTTTTAAACTTAACCGGAAAGGATTACCGAAACTAATGTTTAAGCTTTGGGCAACAATTGTAAAGGATGTAAGGATATTGCTGCGCGATGTGGTAGGCATATCACTCATGTTTGTGATGCCGATTATTTTGGTGGTAGTCGTTACCAGTATCCAAAACAGCACTTTCAATCTTGTTAACAAAAACAAGCTATCCATATTAATTTGTAATAGCGATACCGGGCAGTCAAGCCAGCAACTGATCAAATCGATTAGCAAAATAGGCATGTTTAAAGTGTCGTTGATGCCTTCAGATAAAAGCGCGCAACAAATGGCGGATGCCATGCACGATAATGACGCGATGCTGGGTTTAATTATCCCATCTGATTTTTCACGTAAGGTAGAAGCTAAGTCAAAAAACATAGCGAGCAAAGCCCTCACCAGTTTCGGCTTGGCGGGTGATAGTAGTAAGAAGGTGGGCGACGTTGATCCGCTTACGTTATACTATAACCCAATTTTACAGGAATCATTAAGGTTATCGGTACAAGGCGGAATCCGAAGTGCATTACAATTGGTTGAAAGCCGTGAAACATTGAGAAGTTTATACTTTTCTATCAACGAAAAGCAATTGCCTGAGAAACTCGAAAACGAAATGCTGAATAACAACACAGCCATTAACGAGATCCCGGTATCAAAGGACGGTACGCGCGCCACACCAAATGCAACCCAGCACAATGTACCGGCATGGACTATCTTCGCGATGTTCTTCGTCATCATGTCGTTAGGCGGGAGTGTGGTGAGGGAAAAAGTAAGTGGTAGTTTTATCAGGCTAAAAACATTGCCTACCAGTTATCTGGTTGGGATATTCTCCAAACAGATCACCTATCTGGCAGTTACCATGCTACAGGCAGCGGTGATATTCTCGATGGGTATATGGCTATTTCCATTTTTGGGCTTGCCCGCGTTGAACTTACCATCTGATATATTAGCCTTGATCATCGTAACCGTAATATGCGGTTGGTGCGCAGTAAGCTACTCCATTTGTGTTGGTGTTTTTGCTGATACACAGGAGCAGGCCAATGGCTTTGGTGCAGTGTCCATAGTGATATTAGCCGCGATAGGTGGTTTAATGGTACCAAGCTTCGCGATGGAAGGCTTTGCTAAAACGGCCGCTAATTTTTCGCCAATGCACTGGGCATTGCAGGCTTATTACTCGCTGTTCCTTGAAGGAGGGAAACTTAAAGACGTGGTAAACAATATTATCCCTTTATTTATTATAACCGTAGTACTCCAATTAATAACTTTTTGGGGGCTTAAAAGAAAAAATTTGATATAATTGCCGCAAATGGAAACGACAGAGCTAAAAGAACAACTGAAAGTACAGATCATAAAATTTTTAAATCTAACCGATTTAACGCCTGTTGATATTGCGGACAACGAACCGTTGTTTGGTGAGGGCTTGGGTTTGGATTCTATTGATTCGCTGGAATTGATCGTTCTGCTAAAAAAGGAGTACGGCATCGACATTAAAGATCCCCGCGAAGGCCGTAAAGCATTGGTTGATGTAGCCACTATGGCTGATTATATCCAACTGCACGGTAAGAAATAAGTTATTTTGCATCCATTGCCTGTGTCCTCACAGGCAATTATTCTGAAAGTTGTCTGTGAGGACACAGACAAGGGGTGTGAAAGGCTGTCATGCTGAGCGTAGTCGAAGCATGTGCGTAAAGGCCTACCCACATGCTTCGACTATGCTCAGCATGACACCTTGATAGAAAATATTAAGCTTACGTAGCCGAAATCAGCATCAACGAATGATATTTACCTTGATAATGATTATAGATCAAAACTTTTTTAGGTGAAAATGCCCCGAAGTTACCCTCTTTTACCGTCTCCGGAACGACACCACCTTTAACAATATTAGATGCCAGCCACAATGCGAATGATGATGAAGTTGCGTACTCACCGCAAAGGTGTTTGTAATTAGCAAACGATTTATTTTTGAAAAAGGAATCGTTTAAATTCTTATAGATCTCATCGTTTTTAGTATCACCGTTTTTGCCGGTTATAATCAGATCGATGTCCTCAATACTCAATTCATGAGATTTTAAAAACTCAGCAATGCTTTCCTCAATAGACTTTGGTTTATATAGTAATTTAAGCCCTGTAAGCTGCGCTAAGTTATCCGGCGACTCTTCGCTGGTTGCTAAAAAGAAAGCCGCGCCTTCGCCGCCTATGGTGCCATTGGTGGGCGTGTCGTAAAGCGACAGATTTGATACCGGCCATCTTTTATATAATCCTAAACGACTTAATACGGTAAAGCTGGCATCTACCATTTCTTCAACCCCGCCAACCAATATGTTGTCTGCTTCTTGTTCGTTTAAAAGCATTATGGCATCAAACAGGGCGCTTTCAAATGAGATACCTTTATGTACAAACGTATTATTGTAATTATGGCATTTCAGCATCAAAGCTATCTGCGCGGCAACAGTATTATGGGTTGATTGTATAAACGCAGTTGGTGGCAGCATTTCTTCTTCCTGCTCAACTATGCGGGTTAAAAAGGTAACGGTATCTGCTATACAGCCCAATGCCGTGCCTGTAATTACAGCGCCGGGCATATCCACATCAGCCTGAGTCAAACAGCTTTTGGCAGCGGCAATCCCCATTTTAATTACATGGCTCATACGCCTGATCTGTTTTGGGTCGATAAATTCCTTGTAGTCAGGTTCAATAGCTTTTAAGCGGGTGCCGGTTGATTCAACAATATCAGTCAGGAAATCGACCGAATTAAACGTGTTTTGTGGCGATACACAGGCAGACGAGCGGATATATACTTTCATAATTAAATAGCCGAAAATATAAGTGATGTACAATTGCCGCCAAAGCCAAACGAGTTCGACATAACGTGTTTAATATCCTGCTTGGTCATTAATTCTTTTACCGGTTCAAAGGGTGTCTCATCCATACGGGTCTCAAAACGCAGGTTGGGATAGATTAATTTATTCTGAATAGCCAATACCGAAAATACAGCCTCGATACCACCACTCGCACCCAGGGTATGCCCGGTATATGATTTGGTAGAACTCATCAGTGGATAATCCGGCCCGAACAAACGTTTTATAGCAGTGCCTTCGGCGCTATCATTATTGGGTGTGCCTGTACCGTGCAGGTTAATGTAATCAATATCGGTAGTTTTCAAACCGCTTTTCTTCAAAGCGCCCTGCATAGCCAGGTAGGATCCAGTGCCATCCGGCGATGATGCCGTTTGATGATAAGCATCGTTGCTGTTATTATAGCCGCTTAACTTACAATATGGTTGTTTAGCTAATGTCTGAGCCACTTTTTCTGATACCAAAACCAAATAGCCTGCTCCTTCACCCAAATTCAATCCTTCACGGTTTTCATCAAAGGGTTTGCAAAACTCTTTATCTAGTATCATTAGGGTATTAAAGCCGTTTAGGGTAAATTTGGTTAGCGAGTCGGTACCACCAGCGATCACCACATCAAGTACATCATTCTTTATCAATCGGGCACCGTAAAATATCGCGTTAGCTGATGAGGAGCAAGCCGTACTAACCGTAGTAATAAAATCGCTGATGCCTAATTTATCGGCAACCAGCTCGGTCATGCTGCCACACTCATGGTCGAATATATCCCTTAGCTTGCCTTTGCTATTATCAGCTAAAAACTTAACAAAAAAATCTTCGCTTTTATCCATCCCGCCAACCGAGTTTGCGGATACAAAACCAGTGCGTAAGTTATTTAAATCAGGGATATTAGCATCATCTAAAGCCTCTTTCGCGGCAACAGCACTTAATAAAGTAGTGCGACTAATATTTGCAGGTAAATCAGCCAAAGCAGCCAGTTCATCATTACTCAATTTTACTTCTGCAACGGGTAATTGCGTACGATAAATGGTATCTATCATCGTAATGTCGCTCATGCCTGCATGCTCACTTTTAAGCGAAGCAAGGTTCTCGGCAACATTATTACCGATAGCCGAAATTACGCCAACACCTGCTATGTAAACTGATGAACTCATATTGTTTAAACGTTGTTATCTAATCCATTAATTAATTATTTGTGGATTCACCCTCTTTCCGCCGCAGGCGAAGAGAGGGTCGACCAGCGTAGCGTAGTCGGGGTGAGTCAACTAGCTATGCATTTGCGTAAATGCCTCTCCAATATCACTCACCCGGTCTTTGCTTCGCTCGACCTGCCCTCTCTTCCGCAATCGGGAAAGACGGCAGGGGGAACACAAAATCATATATAATTAATCTTTATTAAAAATCTCATCCATTCTCTCCGCCGAAAAGATAGCCGACTTATCCGTCTTTTTCTTTTCAACCAAAAACAAAACTGCTTTATAATCCTGTTCAAAAACATCCACCCAGCCGCAAATACAGGCTTGCATTATGTTTTTATCCAGTAAATAATTTACTTGCTGTGCTATAAATTGGGCGTCAAAATCAGGCTGAATATAAAAAGCCTGTTCGCCTTTAAAATGGTTGCGGATACAAATTTCGCCAATAACAATATTAGGCAAGGTATACACAAATAAGGAGGGACTTGCCACATCCTTAATACTATCCCAATATTTAACATCATCGTCCAAGCTGCTGTTTGCATTAGCCAGTATAACCCCGGTTTCTTCAGGCTGATATGCATCTTTGTTAAAAGTATCTTTCAATAAAAATTCAGCCGCTAACCAACCCAGTTTGCTTAAATTATCCATTTTATAAAACTTAGGATAAGTTAATTGTAAATGCTGATAGGCTGCCAACAGTAAACCCGACAGATCACTTTGTTGCTCAAAAATATTAACACCATCTTTAGTAATGGTGCCATTATGTATGGAACAAAAACCGGTTATATTTTTTTCTGTAAGCAATTTGATATTGTTAGATGCCAAAGATATTATTTATTCAGATTGTCATTTCGACCGGAGGGAGAAATCTTCTAAAACTTGCAAAGCGAACAAGCAAATCGCAGAAGATTTCTCCCTCCGGTCGAAATGACAATGGGGTTTTATTATTTCCCAAAAATCACCGCAGCATTACAACCCCCAAAACCCGATGCAGTTTTTAAAAAGTTATTTGCTTTAAGGCGCGTAAGGGTAGCGCAAACATTAACCTTTTCAGGGTCGGCGGATTCTGTAAAGCCTATAGTTGAAATTACCAGCGCTTGTTTTAATGATTGGATGGATATAATGGATTCTATCAACCCTGCTGCGCCTAAAGTATGGCCGTAAAAGCCCTTCAAACTATTTAGCGTCACTTTTTGCAATCCTGATATGGTTATGGCGTTTGCCTCCATCTCATCGTTATAAACCGTTGCTGTACCGTGGGCCGATATAAAATCAATGTTAGCAGATGTGAAATTAGCTTCTTGTAGGGCATTCTTTATAGCCCCAGCCAATTCCTGCCCGGTACGTGACGGGCCCGAAATATGGTTAGCATCGTTACTTATCGAACCACCTTTTACCTTAATATTTTGAGCGTATTTGTGATTTGTAGAAAGAATAATAGTGCCCGCGCCTTCGCCTAAATTTAAACCATCGTGTTCCTTGTCAAATGGTTTGCATGGCCCCACACTTAAGGCCTGAAATGATTGGAAACCCGACATGATAAATTTCGAGATCACATCCGCGCCGGCTACTACCGCGTTTTCATATTGATGGGAACGTAATAACCTTGTTGCGGTTATCACACCCAAAACACCTGAGATGCATGCGTTTGAAACCACGATCGGCTGGTTTTGAAACCCAAAGTGTTCAGCTACAAGTTTTGCAGAGTTAGATAGTGAAATCCTTTCTTTTAACTCATCGGTAATAGCTTCATCCTCAAGCAAACTGATATTTCCTTTTGTTGAGGATATGATCAGCACCGTTTTTTTATCGCGAACATCAACGCCGCTACCATTTAATGCATCAGCAATAGAAGCAATTAGCAGCTGCTCAAATTTGGTATAATTATGCTCGTCAGCTTTAACAAAAGTTTCGCCTTTTTCAAATAGTGAAGCAAAAAATGGCAGGGCAGATATGGTTAAATCAGTATGCTCTTTTACCCCGGAAATATTCTCCCTCAGCTTCGCGAAATTTTCGGCAGTTGTTTTGCCTAATGGCGATAAAATATTATCGGCAACAACAAAAACTTCAGGCTCGTTTAGTTCATTTATATTGCTCATTCACTAATCAATTGCTTCTATAAATTTATAACCCGGCAAAAGCATTTATGTGGTTGGTGCTTTCTAAAAACTCTTTAATTTTTTTGGCTTCTTTATACTTAGGCTGATCATCAATGAATTTAGGGAAGATCTCGCGTACGGTATCATATAATGAACGAGATAATGATGACAACCTATCCTGACATTCCAGATAATCTATCGCTTGCAAAATGGTCATCAATTGAATGGCCAATACCTCAAAAGAGTTATCAACTACACGTTTAGTCATCAATGCGGCATTGCAGCCCATACTCACAATATCCTGATTGTCATTATTGTTAGGTATGCTATGCACATACATTGGGAACGATAGCGTTTGGTTTTCCGCAACGGTTGATGTCGCGGTAAACTGCATGCCCTGCATTCCGAAATTAAACCCTAATACGCCCAAGTTTACAAATGGAGGTAGTTTTTGGTTCAATTTGCTATTAAGCAGGTAATTCAGTTGCCTTTCTGATAACATCGACAGCTTGGTTATGGCAGTTTTCAGTTTATCCATTTCTAACGAAACATAATCGCCGTGAAAATTACCGCCGTGGAAAATGTTATGGTTTAAATGGTCGATAACCGGGTTATCATTAACCGAATTCAACTCATTCACCAACACCTCTTCCGCCTGCACTATCGTATCGAATATCGGCCCCAAAACCTGGGTCACACAACGTAGCGAGTAATATTCCTGTACTTTATCTTCAAAAACTTCCTGGTCCAGGTTATCCGGATTGTATAAATGCTCCGACCTGTCGCGGATCATCTTGCTATCCTTCAAAATATCGCGCATTAACGAAGCGATCTTGTTCTGACCCTTATGGCGTTTAACCGCATTCAGTTCCTGCGAATAATGGTCATCAAATGCCTCCACAATCTCATTGATCATCGATGAAAACATCAGCGACCAGTTTAACAGCTTTCTTGCCTGGATGATATTCAGCATGCCAATCCCCGTCATAGCCGAAGTGCCATTCAAAACAGCCAAGCCTTCGCGGATATGAATCGACAATGGTTTGATATTAAAACGGTTAAATATATCGATGGTTGGATGAACCACACCTTCAAAAATAACTTCGCCCTCGCCAATTAAAACCAAGCCTAAATGTGCAAGCTGCACCAAATCGCCGCTGGCGCCAACGCCGCCATGCTCATAAATACACGGACTAATATTTTTATTAATGAGTTCCTTCAACAACTCCACCAAGTCCAAATGCACACCTGAATAAGCCAGCATAAAGCTGTTCAAGCGGGCAACCATTAAAGCTTTGGATAGCTCGGCACTCATTAATTTTCCGCTGCCGGATGAGTGGCTACGGATCAGGTTATATTGCAGTTGTAGAATGTTCTCCTCGTTTACCTTGTATTGCGCCATCGGCCCAAAACCGGTATTGATGCCATAAATAAGTTTGTTAGACGAGAACTGTTGCAGGAATTCGAAATTGGTTTTAACCTTTTCTAAAGCGGCCTCGTTAAGGGCTACTTCCTGGTGTTTATAAAGTATTTCAGCGAAATTTTCTAGAGTAAGGGTGCTTTGTCCAACAAGTATCACGGGCAAAATATTTTTTAAAAACGAAATTTATTAAAGGGTAAATGTATAAAATATCTGCCGTTTACGCGTGCAGTTTTAAACTTCATACATTTTATTGTTGAAAATTGAACCACCTGTGCAAAATGCCATGGTGCATAAAGGTTTCGGCGGGAGTGAAACCTGCTTTTACCAACACATTTTTTGAGCCGGAGTTAGCATCATCAGCAATGCCATAAATAGGGTTTAGTTTAAGCTGATTGATGCCATAATTCAGGCATGCTTTAGCCGCTTCGGTAGCGTAACCCTTACCCCAGTATTTCGGGATCATCCGATAGCCCAGATCATAATAATTGATATGCCCGTTAACGGCTTCATTAATGAATTTGAAACCTGTCCAACCCATAAAGCTGTTCGTTTCTTTTTCAATCATCGCCCATCTACCAATACCATGATCAATATATTGCTGACGAATAAAATCAATCCTGCCCGGACTTTCCTCCCGGGTTTTTATAGGTTGATTCCCTAAATATTGATGTACCAGCGGATCAGATTCAAGTTCAAACATCCCATCAATATCTTCTGGAATGACCTCGCGTATAACGAGGCGTTCTGTTTCGATAAGTATCGCCATTCAAATTAATTCCGTTTATCCACAAACTTAATCGCCTTTCTGCTGGCCTCGCTAAACTGCATTTTTTGTATAGCCTCGGCGGTCACATACTTTATGTGCGGACTAACCCTTAACCTCGCCTGTAAATAAGCCCTGATGCGGTGATCGCATTCCTCGCTTATTTCAGATGGCACAATATAGATCAATACCTGATCTAACCCGATTTCATTGGATGAAACCTCAATTACAAAATCCAGTATTTCTTCCCGTTCATTCAGCAAATCAAATAGTGCAGGAGGGTACAATGTTGTGC
>Ga0207047_1008_pt1 | contig 50950 bp, 42 predicted proteins | sample Alteio_BWMinCont_67_FD_153302 | JGI IMG/M metagenome (GOLD analysis project Ga0207047, IMG submission 153302) | Enriched cells from forest soil in Barre Woods Harvard Forest LTER site, Petersham, Massachusetts, United States -... | ecosystem: Environmental > Terrestrial > Soil > Temperate forest >...
AACAGCCCAATCCATGAAAATCGACCACCTGTTTGAGTTTAAAACCGCCCCGCTGGAAATAGTGTGCATCGACAACGGAAATAAATTCATTGCCCGCGGTTGCGATGATACCGCAAAGCTGAAATCCATCAAAGACCCTACCGGCGCATGGTACGAAGAAGACATTCCCACCGAAGAAGATTTCATCACCATTACCACATCCATACGCAGCATGAAGGCTGAGTACCTGCAGGAAATCTTCACCTTCAACCCCGAAGTGGAGGGCGACTACACACAGCACTGGTTTTATAAAAAGTTTTTTGAAGGGAAGTACGATGTGAATTTCAATTCCGAAATAGTGGTGGAAGTGAAAAGGAAAGAAGTGCGCCTCAGCTACACGTCGCACCACTCAACCGCCGATGACAACCGTTTTCTGCCCGCGGAGTTTATGGCATTCCTGCAAAGCCTGAAAGAAACCAACCCCTACTATTACACCATTTATGCCCTCGGGCATTGGGGCAACAAGCAAACCACCGGGCAGTTTTACAAACTCTTTAACTATGCCACCAACGGCATTGAAAACAAATCCACCGGAGGACTACCCGCTTTGTACAACGAAAACATCCCCCTCCACATCTCCTTCGACTTCAACGTAAACCCATACATGACCTGCACCATCCACCAGGTAACCGGCAAGCGCTGCGTACAAATTGACGAGCTTTGCCTCAGCACACCAAACAACACCACGGCAGCCGTGTGCAGGGAATTTAAGCGGCGCTACCAATCGCACCGCGCGGGACTTTTTATATACGGCGACCCGTCGGGCATGAAGGAGGATACAAGAAGCGAAAGAGGCTTCAACGACTACATCATCATACGAAACGAACTCGCGCAATTCCACCCATCGCTCAGAGTGCAGCCCAAAGCCCCCGCAGTAAAAACCCGCGGCGATTTCATCAACGCAGTTTTTTCCGCCCCGGCAGATGCCGACGCAAAATCAAACACCAACGGCTTGCAATTCTTCATTGGCTACAACTGCATCAACACCATCAACGACTACCTGTTTTGCAAAGAAGCCTCAGACGGCACAAAGGAAAAAGAAAAAGTGAAAGACCCCAAAACCGGCATCACCTGCGAAAAATACGGACACACCAGCGACGCCAACGATTATCTATACACGACCGCTTTTGCCTCCGAATTCGAAACCTATTTCCGCGGCGGCAAACGACCTAAAATTATGTACGGACCAAATGTATCACGCAATGCTTATTGAACAGTTATACTCCTCAAGGGATAAAAAAATGAACTTTGCCCCGCCAAAGGCGGCGGGTTAATTTTTAATACAACACTTTATCCCTTGGGCAGTATACCAATTAACTTATTAACTTTACATTCTTATGTTTAAGAATTTTTGGCGTAATATCTCTATAATTTTGTTTTTGTGCCTTATCGCAATAATAGGGGCTGTAAATTATTGGGTCATACACACAACGTCAAAACAAATCTACTCAGACATCAACATAATTCCCGGAAACAAGGTGGGCTTGCTGCTGGGAACTTCCAAGTACCAGGATAAGGCAAGGCACGTGATAAACCCCTACTACCAAAACCGCATAGACGCAGCCGTAGCCCTGTACATGGCTGGAAAGATTGATTACATCATTGTAAGCGGTGACAGTTCGCAGTACTACAACGAGCCCGTGCTGATGAAAAGCGATCTTATAGCCCGCGGGGTACCTGCGGAAAGGATATACATGGATAACGCAGGACTACGCACCCTCGACAGCATCCTCCGTTGCCACGATGTATTCGGCGAAGACCATGTCACCATTATCTCGCAGCATTTTCATAACCAGCGCGCCATATTTATTGCCAACCATAAAAATATCACAGCCGTAGCCTTCGACGCCAAAGAAGGAGACGCCTATTTATCAGTGAGAATACGAGAATCGCTGGCGCGCGTGAAAATGGTGTATGACTTGCTCTTTAATACGCAGGCGCAGTATTTTGGCGAAAAGGTGGAAATAAAATAATCACCGGTGCAAACAGATTACATAATAATAGGGCAGGGAATATGCGGCACATTATTAAGTCACGCCTTACTAAGCGAAGGCAGAACGGTAATAGTGATAGATGAAGCCCGCACATATTCTTCTAGCAAAGTAGCCAGCGGTCTTATCAATCCGGTGACGGGCAAGCGAATCGTAAAAACGTGGATGCTCGACCAATTGCTGCCCACAGCACTTGATACCTATAAAGCACTGGAAAAAGAGCTTGACTGCCCGCTCATCAGCCAATACAGCATTCTTGATTTTCATGAAACGGATGAAGCAGAAAACCTTTTCCTCAAAAGAGCAGCAGAGGAAAAAGAATACCTCCATATTCCCGCAGCACAAGATGAATGGAAACCATACTTTCATTTTGCCCACGGAGTGGGGGAGATTGCGCCTTGCTGGCTGATAGATATACACACCCTGCTTGCGAAGTGGCGAAATAAATTGCACCAGGACAATGCATTGCTGGAAGAAAAATTTGATTGGGAGAAATGTATTGTTGGGGAAGATAGGGTAGTTTATAAAGACATCACGGCTAAGAAAATCATTTGTTGCGAGGGTGCCGGAGGCGTTGACAATCCTTATTTTTCATCCATGCCCTACAGAAAAAACAAGGGGGAAGTAATCATCGCTTCCATACCCGGCTTACCACAGACGCACCTGTATAAACAAGAGTTTAAAATAGCGCCCTGGGAAGAAGATTTGTTTTGGATAGGTTCTTCTTTCGAATGGAAATACAATGACCTGGAACCTACTGACACCTTCAGGAAAAAGGTAGAAACCGCCCTGCAGCAATGGCTAAAACTCCCCTACGCTATCATTGACCAATGGGCTTCCGAACGACCAGCCACCACGGATTATAAGCCCTTTGCAGGATTGCACCCCGCATATAATACAATGGCGATACTAAACGGCATGGGTAGTAAAGGATGTTCATTAGCACCCTGTTTTGCAAAGCAATTGACGGAGTTAATTATTAGTTGTTAATGATAGGAAGAGAGGAGCAACGGAGGATGGAAGAACTGATACCATTTACCAATTAATTTTTGTCTGAAAATTGAGGGCTAATACATAACATCTCCCTTTAGGGTCGGGGTTTATCGGAAAATGAGGATAGACAAAATTTTATTGGTAAATGGTATGAGTTTATTGGTCTTCAGAAGTATCGGTATGCTCTTGCTTCTTTTCCTTATATTCTATCTTGCCGAACTTATAAGTAACATTAAGCCCGAAAGAACGATACGGAATTTTACGGTCGCTCACCATAGAAAAATTCTGCCCGGTAACATCGGTCAACTGGTCAACATATTTATTGAAGGGGTCGGTGGTGGTAAATGCAATACTCGCTTTCCTGTTGAGCAGCATTTGCCTGATAGCAAAACTATAGCTTGTGAAGGAAGGAAATTTACCCTGGATTTCGGTGCGCGCTGAGTTGAAGTTTCCGAAAAATTCCGCAATAAGGTTTTTATTGAACTGATATGTGGCATTTATATTTATCCTGTAGTTATAACTGTTTGATGTAGCGCCGGCAACCAGGCTGCTCTGTATGTATTTGTCAAACAAATTGGCTCCTCCCCGCACTTCAAGTTTTTGCGATAAGGTTAAGGTACCCGAAATGTTGATACCGGTTACCTGTTGTGTGCCCGCATTTACATTTGTAGTAACCGCTACATTTTTATAAACCGAATCTCCAACGTTCAGGGTAGGGTAATACAATACATAACTTTGCTCATCGTCTGCAGAATAGCGGTAATAGAGCGTAACAAGTACAGAGCTTCCTTTTTCAAAAAATTTATAGTACGACAACTCTACGTTTTGCCCTCTTTCCGGTCTTAGCTGGGGATTGCCTGTTACAAGATTTGCGGGGTCTGTAGCGTCTATGAATGGATTTAATTTATTGTACCGGGCTTGTTGTATGCGGCGGGCATAGCTGAGTTTGAGGGTTTGGTTGCCGGGAAGGGTACGAGATATTACTGCCGATGGAATAAGAAAGTTATACGACGGGTTGATAACACCTGTATCGCCCGTTAAACTGATTTTTGTGTCTTCATCGCGAAGACCGAGTTTCAGATTGTATGTTTTGAAAAGCATGAAGGTAACCGAGGCGTAGGCGGCATATATGTCGCGGTTGTAATTAAAATTATTAAGCTGTGAATAATCAAAGCTGTAAATGTCGGAAGCGGGGTCAAGTAAATAATGGTCTGAATAGCTGTTGATACGGCTGAAGCTGCCTTTGACTCCGGCGTTGATGACTACGTCTTTAGCAATGGGTTGTGCATAATCGGCAATAACATAAGTTTCCTTGTCGGCAGGTTTATTGTTGCCCTTGGCGCCTGAAAGCAGGGAATCATTATCACTATCCGGATAAAACTGGTTTTGTTCATAATGAGTAGAGCCTGTGCCGTAGCTTGATTGGTAAGATAAATTCAGTTCCTGACCTTCTTTGTGGAACTTCTTTTTGTAGTTGACGTTCCAGTCAAGCGTATTATAGATTAGGGTATTCTGTGCGTTTCGCACTGTGTAGGCATCGGAGTAAGCGGGATAAAAGGCAATCTGCTGCTGGCTGATAGCGCCATCATTTATGGTTTCCAAACTGCTATACCCGATAGAGGCGGTAATGTCATCTTTTTTTGAAATTTGCCAGTCCATACCTACTTGCGCGCGATAGTTGTTTTTTTGTAAAGTACCGTTCCCGTTCTGTATGAGTTGGACGCTGTCGGTGGTGCGGTTGAGGCTTGTTGGTGTAGTGCCTTTTAATTGTGCATTACCGCTCAGGGATGCGCTTATGTCGAGAGAGCCTTTGTGTACATGTACATTTGCCGAGCCGTTTTCCAACCTTGTACCGCCGGATAATGCCACGTTCCCGCTTACACCCTGCGATTTGTTGTCTTTGAGAATGATGTTAATAATACCTCCCGTTCCCTGCGCATCGTATTGGGCGCCCGGGCTTGAAATCACTTCGATGCTTTTGATTTGGCTGGCGGGAATTGTCTGCAAGGCTTCGGCAAGATTGTTGTCGAACATGGTGGAGGGTTTGCCATTTATAAATACCTGTACGTTGCTGCTTCCCAACAGTTCAATATTTCCATCCACATCGACCGATACCTGCGGTACTTTCTTTAAAACATCGGTGGCGACTCCGCCCTGACTTGTAATATCCTTTTCTACATTATAGACCAATTTATCAAGGTGGTTTTCCATAAAATTGCGTGAGCCAGTTATGGTAACCTCTTTGATTGTTTTTGAATTACCGGCTATAGTTATATTGCCGAGGGCGGCAACAGGTTTTTGGGTGGTAACGACAATATTGTTTTTTACCCCGGCATTATAGCTAATAAAATCAACCTTTATATTATAAGTGCCGGGCATTAAATCTTCAATAGTAAATGCACCTTTTTCATCGGTTATGGCGCCGCCCGCAACGCGGGAACTGTCGTTGAAAAATGCCGTAACAGTAGCATAGGCGACAGACTGCCCGCTTGCCGAATCAAGCACCTTGCCTGAAACTCTGCAAGCCCCATGTGTTACAGCAGGTTGCGCGAAAGAATAAAGGCTGATAACAATAAAAATATTTAAACAAATAAAAAATTTCATTCTGATATGAGGGTATTAAAACAGAGGCGAAGCTAAGACAGTATTATTTAAAAAATGGTTTATCAAAAGTTAATCTTCGCCTCTGATTCAAAAATTATTATTCAGAAAGATTTTTAATATAATTCCCGCAAAAAATCATATATTTAGGTGTTATTATTATAGACAGGTATTGTTTTTTAATTTTTTTTCTATCATTATAGAAAACGAAAAACTATTTCGAACTTGAGTTATGAAAATACGCTTACCCTCCTATTTACGCCCGCTTGTTGTTTCGATAATTTTATTGTCGGCAAATATAAGTTGCTACGCCACACACATTTTTGGCGTGGACTTGTTTTATGACCAAACCGGCACCAACACCTACCAGATATCACTGGTAGTTTACGGGGATTGTTCAGGCGTACCTGTTTTTTACGACCTGCCAACTTCTACGCCAACGGTTTATATATACAATGGCAGTTCTTTATACACCACCGTTACTTTAGCAATACAGCCACCAATATATGGTATTGAAGTTACGCCTGTTTGCCCGGCAGATTCAGACCTTACTACTTGCCATAGTTTAAGCTACACCATACCGGGGATTAAAAAGTTTGTCTATACCTATACGATTACACTTCCCAGTGAGTCGGTGGACTGGCGATTTCTTTTTGAGGGAAATATGGGGGGCAGTTCTGCAGGGAGGAGTAACATGATAACCAATATCTTGTCGCCGGGGACATCCATTATAGAGCTTGTGGATACGCTCAATAATACGCTCACCACCAATTCTTCACCTGCGCTCACCACGATACCCACTCCCTTTTACTGCGTTAATTCGTCTGACAATTATAATCCCGGTGCTGTTGACCCAGAGCTTGACAGCCTTATGTTTTTTCTGGTGCCGGGTATAGACGCAAGTACGGGCAGTTCCGTAAACTATATCTATCCTTACACCGCAACCGCACCCCTTGCCACGGCTTCGGGTTCTTTTTCGTTCAACAATTACACAGGTCAGCTATCCTTTATACCGAATATACTTCAGCGGGCGCTGGTAGTATATAATGTGGAGAAATGGCGGCACGATACCCTTGCCGGAACTTGCCAGCGCGAGATGACTTTTTTAGTGCTTAACTGCACCAGCACACCACCTACGGGTGCGTTTACTTCCGCAACAAACGGTACTATTGTTGACAGCACCGATTTTAAAATATGCGCGGGTGTGGGACCGTTCACTATAGATATTACTCCCAAAGAAGTGGACACCACAAACCTGATTACAGTAATATCATCAGGGCTTCCGGCGGGCGCTACATTTACGGTTTATAATAACACCACTACAAGCCCTACCTGCGAGTTTTCATGGAACAGCGACAGTGTAACAGCGGGTACTTATACCTTTTACGTTACCTACAAGGATAATAATTGCCCGTCCATAGGGGTGCAGACGTTGGCATACAATGTAACTATTCTACCCACACCCACGGCAGCTATTACACAACTCATTTCAGCCACCTGCACGCATAGCGCAGTCTATTCCATCACTCCGGGCGGCTTTGGCAGCCCGTGGACAGTGGCAACAACAATGGGGACAGACACAATAGCAATGGACACAGGTGTAACGGCTACGGTCATAGATACCTTGCCGCCGGATAATTATGCCATTCAAATCACCTCCGCTGCTACGCTTTGCAGGTATGATTCTGCGGTCAGCATCCCCGAGCCATTGCCGGTAGCGCCTTTAGATAGTTTCACACAACCCAGTTATTGCGGCTCATGCAACGGAACTATCACGCTGTATAATCTGAATGCCGGTGAAACGGATACCCTAAAGTATTCAGTTAATGGTGTTTGGCAGCCGCCGCTTGTTACCACTATTCCGGCAGACAGTGTGGTAAGTTTTACGAGCTTATGCGCGGGTGTTTACGATAGCTTTACTATAATTTACGGTCATTGTATTTCTCCGCCCATAGGACCGGTAACACTTGTTGACCCTGCACTGAATATGAGCTATGTTTCCTTTACAAGCCCCACCGCCTGTGGATTTTGCAACGGCTCGCTGATATTGCATGGTTTGCATCCTTTCCAATTGGATACTATAAACTATACCATCAACGGCATTCCCCAAACCCCGGTAACAGCATACATTGGCATCGACAGCATTGTTGTATTGACCGATTTGTGCGGGGGCGTTTATGATTCATTTGTTGCACATACTGCGGGTGTGTGCATTTCCAATATGCTTGGTCCTGATACACTGAGTACCGACCCTCCTGTGCCAGTTATCTTCAGCATTTCCAACAACGGACCAATCTGTGCGGGCGACACGCTAAAGCTAAGCTGCACGGCAACTCCCGGCGTTACTTATTCGTGGACGGGACCCGGTTCTTTTGCATCAAGCCTGCAAAATCCTGTATTCCCTTGTGCCGCATCAGACAGCGGGATATATACATTGTCAGTTGTATCAGACAGCGGTTGTCCTTCCATACCATTGTCCACCAATGCCATTGTTTACCAGCTGCCAGCCACTCCTGTAGCAGGCAGCAATAGCCCCGTGTGCTCCGACAGCACTCTATTTCTGAGCGCGACCGATGCCACAGCGGATGTTGGCTATTCATGGACAGGACCGGATTCTTTTGCCTCGGGCATACAGTATCCGTCAATAAGCGGAGTACCCATGGCAGGCAACGGGGTTTATTCGGTAACGGCTACTACAACAGTGGGCTGCGTTTCTCCTCCGGGAATTGTGTATGTAGTGGTGGACTCTACACCCACTATCACGATTGTAACCTACACCAATCCGACCACATGCCTCGGCAGCGACGGCAGCATAACATTGGGCGGAATGATACCGGGAAACGTCTATTTACTCAATTATGAAAAAGGTGCAGTAGGATTTTCGGAAATAATTTTGGCAGACAGCTCGGGAGAATTTGTATTCATGGGATTATCATCCGCAACTTACAGCGGCATAGTAGCTACTTCTGAAGGCTGCCCGTCAAACATTGCGGGACCTGTGACGCTTCACGACCCTGCCATACCGGTTATCACTTCTATATCCAACAGCGGACCAGTATGTAATGGCGCAGGCATCAAATTTTCCTGCACTTCTACGGAGGCGATTGCTACTTATAGCTGGACAGGACCTTCATTTACATCCACACTTCAAAACCCTTCTATTACAGTTACTACTTTATCAGATTCCGGCTTTTATTCAGTAACCGCATCCGACAGCGGCTGCACATCATTGCCTGCGTCAACCGAGGTAATCATCCATCCGGTACCCTCAACGCCTGTGGCAGTAAGCAACAGCCCTATATGCGCCGACAGCACACTTATATTCAGCGCAAGCGATATAACCCCCGGTGTTACCTACACTTGGAGCGGACCGTTGAGCTACACATGGACAGGCGCAAGCCCTGTGTTGAGCGATGCTAAATTGGATAACGCAGGAACTTATTATGTTGTAGCGAGTACCCCATATTGTGTTTCGCCTCCTGATTCTACAACAGTCATCATCAACCCAACGCCTGTGATAGCTATCTTTAGTTACACCAATCCTACTACCTGCTCGGGCAGCGACGGTACAATAACATTGAGTGGCGCAACAGCAGGGATAACTTACTTAGTTACATACAAGTTTATCGAAAGCCCGGTAAGCGAAACACTGATAGCAAGCGACTCGGGACGAATAACATTCACGGGTTTATCGTCGGGAGAATATACAGACTTTCAAATCACCGAGGGCAGTTGTCCATCCAACATAGTGGGTCCTGTAATATTGCACGACCCCGCACCACCTGCCATACCTGCTATCACAGACAATAGCCCTATCTGTGTAAACAACACACTGCTCTTTAACAGCAACGATACGGCAAGCGGTATCAGCTTCAGTTGGACAGGTCCGGGCTTTGCATTCGCAGATACAGCATCCAATCCATTTATCGATAGTGCCGGAACGGATGTCGCAGGAGTTTATACGTTGACTGTAGAAAAAAATAATTGTTTTTCAAGCAACACCGTCAACGCGGTAGTAAATGTGCCACCACCCATTCCGTCAGTACACAGCAACAGCCCCGTATGCGCAGGCAGCACATTGACGATGTACGCAAGTTCATCTGCTGGCTGTGTTTATAGCTGGTCGGGACCTTCAGGGTTCGGCTCGGCAACTACGGATACAACGGTAACCATAGGCAGCGTAGGATTAGGGGCAACCGGTACCTACATAGTCTTGGCAACATTGGGAAAATGCCCTTCAAGCGTCGACACCATACAAGTACTGGTGAACCCATTGCCCCCTGCACCTGCCGTTGTGGACACCTCCTATTGCCAGTATGCCCCGGCAGTTGCGCTGGTAGCAACAGGCAGTAATCTCTTGTGGTATACAAGTTCTTCGGGAGGCAGCGGCACTCCATCCGCGCCCATGCCATCCACGCTTACAGCGGGAGAGAGTACATGGTATGTAAGCCAAACAGTAGCAGCCTGTGAAGGACCGCGAGCAACACAAACCGTATTGATTATACCGCAGCCCGCGCCACCCGTAGTTGCACCTCAGACCCTATGCCAATTATCCGGCGGAACTGTGATGCCCAAAGCAACCGGTGACAGTTTGTTTTGGTATTTGTCGGGGGCTGCTTCAGGAAGCTGGTCAACGCCGACAGTACCTTTAGATGCTGTTCAAGTTTTCACATGGACAGTAACACAAACCATTAACGGATGCACCAGCAATCCCGCAACAGATACGGTAACGGTAAAAGAAACACCCGCAACGCCAACAGCAATAATCCCGTCTGTATGCAGCGGTGATACCTTGAAATTCAATGCAAGCGATACCAGCAGGGGCATTAGTTATTTATGGAACGGCGTCGGGGGTTTCACATCAACAATCGCTTCACCCGTCATAATTGATGCTTCGCCGTCACAGTCGGGACCGTACATGGTAATGGTGACATTGAACGGCTGCTCGTCGGGAGTTGATACCGTAATGGCGACGGTTTACAACAGACCCGAGTTCAGCATTATAGCATCCAAACCTTATGTATGCCAGAACGATACCATAACACTTGCGTACTCAGGTCCAACCTCAGGCGTGGTTACTTACAGGTGGTACTATCCGTGGGATAACAGTTATGTATATGGAATTGGTCCCGAAGTGCTTAGTTTTAATTCGCCGGGAAGCGAGGAAGTTTATCTTATGGTTAGCACGGCTAATTGTTCCAACACTGAAGAAATTAATATATTGGTGATGCCACAGCCTGCCGGAGTTATTTACATAAAGCCCGATGTATGCGTGGGCGAAACAGCCGATGTAAGTATCCTGAACATACAAGGTAAAGTACTCAACTACAACTGGGAATATGCCCCCGCAGAACTCTCCTCTCCTTCAGCCAATCCGTGGGACCCGCAGCATCTTGTTTGGAGCGCGCCGGGTACTTACACCGTAACGCTTACAGTAACCACAGATATGCAATGCCCCTCGGCAGTAATCAGCGACACGGTGAATGTACACCCCCTGCCCGTAGCAACTATAGCCGAACCCTCTGCATCGCTGCCTGCGATATGCGAAAATGACACCCTGCTGTTCCGTCCTACAGCTTATGTACCCGGCTCTCAGTACCGCTGGTCGCCCGCTCCGTTCTTCAATAACAACGACGCGGAGAGTACCTACGGAACAATAGCCTTCACCGGTTATATAACGCTGAATGTTACCAACCAATGGGGCTGCGCCGCAAGCGACAGTGTATTGGTTAATACAGAATCCTGTTGCCAGTTGGCGATGCCTAATGCGTTTATGCCGGACAAAATAGGAAGCGTCAACGCCATCTATCGCCCCATTACCATCCGCACATTTAACGTACACATATTCCGTATCGTCAACCGCTGGGGACAAACCGTATTTGAAACCAACAACCTCGCCAACGGCTGGGACGGCACCTTCAACGGCGTGCCGCAGGATGTGGGCGTTTATTTTTATTATCTCAAGTATGATTGTGAGGGGAAGACAATTGAGAAAACGGGGGATGTGACGCTGATAAGGTAAGAATACTGATTAATAAGTCATAAACCTCCTGTAAAAACAATATGACTAAACAATGATAAAGGCTATAATATTTCTTATGGCATTTGCGAGTTTTTGTGAAGCAAATGCTCAAGGTGAATATATTAATGACTACAATAGAATTTTTTGCTATTTAGTTAAAGATAGTGCCGTGCAAAATCACTTAATTTCAATAGTTGATAGCGATGCAGCGGTAGAGAAATGGAATGGGAAATTTAAAATAAACTCATCTCTTTTTGCGTTACAAATTTTCCCGTTTTCTGATGTTTTAAATAAAAATTTAAATAGCGAACAAATACATGAGCTTTTAAATGTATTGAACGCTTCTTTTGAAAATATTAATACCAATTCTTTTAAGTGTAGAGGTTATAAAAGTTCCCCGTTTGAAGTTTCCTTTTCAGATAAGAAATACAATTTAATAGAAGTTGATATTGAGTATTTAATGACAAAGCAACGCAAAGACGGAACATTCTTCAGACTCAGTTCAGGTGAATCTCTTCATGTTTTATATAAAATTAAAGAGAATACTATTATTAATTTAGCCACAAGAAAAATCACAGAATAAGAGAAAGTTTTCCGCCCTTGTTAGTATGTCGGGCAGGCTTGTGTGCAAGCAATAGCAATCAAGCCCTTGCCTTCACTTGACCAAGCATTTGTTAAAAACCATAATAAACAAAAAAATGTAAACAAAATTGTTTATTTTTGAGTTGTGAAAGACGATATATCCATATTAAAAGGATTACATCCCGGCATTATATTGGAACGAGAGCTAACCAAAAGAAAGCTTCCCAAAGGGCGTTTTGCGCTATCGCTCAACGAATTTCCTCAAACATTAAGTGCTATAATCAAGGGCAAAAGAAATATGAATACCCCGCTTGCATTAAAGATTGAGCAAGCCCTCGGTATTGAAGAAGGTTATTTCATGACCTTGCAATTATTTTATGAAATAAGGGAATTAAAACACAGCCAGCATCAAAATAATCAGCCCGACCTTTCTAAATTAAGACCGATACTTTTCTGGGATACCAAAATGGAAAAGATAGATTGGCAGCAGCAAAAAAATGCAATAATCAAACGTGTTTTTGAAAGGGGAAATGAACAGGAAAAAAAAGAGATTACACGTTTTTACGGAGAGGAAACCATTGAGCAAGGTGTTACCAAATAAAAGCCTTAACAGATAAAATTTTCCCTCTGCATTGAATTCGGTAACACCTCAAATAAATCCACTCAATGCGCTATATTCCCGTTTAGATTACGAATTTTCCTGAAACGGAACTACAAATACCACCAAATAACAGAATTTATTACTTTTGAGAGGTCTAACCGCATCCCCATGCTAAAAAAAATACTCATAGCAGTTGCAATTCTCATCCTAATCGGTGTAGGTACAGGCGTCTATATGTGGAACAAGCCCCACAGAAAGGTGGAAAACGAAAAATGCTTGGTTATAAAACCCGCCGACCTCTATAAAGAATACAGCGCCGATGAAAACAAGGCAAACGCCAAATACCTCAATAAAGCAATTGAAGTGAACGGCGCCATAACTGAAGTGGACAAAACCAACGGGTTGTTGCTGATATTAGATGCCGGCGACCCTACAGGAGGAATACAATGCGCCATGCGCGATACAACCATTAATATTACAAAAGGCAGCAACGTAACCATAAGAGGTATTTGCTCGGGTTATTTATTGCCGAATGTTTCTCTAACTGATTGTGTAACAATAAAATGATTAATTTTGACTTTCTTAAAAAAGCTATGAAAAAAATAGTGTTAATCATCACCATACTTGCAGCTCTATCCGGTTGCTATAACAGGAAAGCTGATAAATTATATCCCACTCCACCCGCTACCGTCTGCGATACATCAGGAGTCATTAGTTATGCTACTGATATAACACCGATAATTATTGCACATTGTTACAACGACGGAAGCAACGGCTGCCACGACAGATTGGGGGCAGGTGTAAGCGGTTATAATTATACAACTTATGCGGGGCTTGTAGTTAATGCATCCGACGGTAATTTATTAAACGACCTCCTTAGAGGGGTTCCGCACATGATGCCCAAAAATGGCGTTCCGCTTGCCACCTGCGACATTGAAAAAATAGTAAAGTGGGTTCATGAGGGTTATCCTGATAATTAATTTCACACTAAAAATTAAATAAAATGAAAAAGCTATTTCTGATAACTTGTTTTTTAACAACCGGCATTACCGCGCTATTTGCGCAAAAATACATGACGCGCACAGGCAAAGTAAAGTTTGACGCCACCGCGCCATCATCCCCTGAAAGAATAGTAGGGGTTAATAATGAAGCGGCATGTATTCTTGACAGTAAAAGCGGCGATGTCGCGTCACAAATGCTTATTAAAAGCTTCAAGTTTGAGAAAGAACTCATGGAGGAGCACTTTAATGAAAACTACATGGAAAGCGATAAACTTCCCAAAGCCGATTTCAAAGGCAAAATCACCAACGCTTCAGAAATCAATTTTGCCAAAGACGGCGCTTATACCGCTAAGGTTGAAGGTAAACTCACTATACACGGCGTTACCAATGATGTTACCACACCGGCTGATGTTACTGTAAGAGGACATACGGTGTCGGTAAAAACAAAATTTGTAGTGAAACTAATAGACTATAAGATAAAAGTACCTTCTCTTGTAGCCGATAAATTATCAAAAGAAGCAACGGTTACTTTAGACTGCGACCTTACTCAAAAATAATTTTATTTTCTTTCAAACAATTGATGATTATGCGTAAAACCTGTTTACTTTTTATTTTATTTTATTGCGTCATTGCAAAATCATTTGCCCAGAACGACAGCCTGACGGACATGCTGAATAAAGAAATGCCGGCTCCTGTGAAGAAAGATTATACAACAGCAACCTTCAAAGCTACGCGCATCATCAATGGCTGTAGTGTTGAAAACCTCGGCGCAGGCGTTTTAGACTTTCGTATCTCGCACCGTTTCGGTCAGTTAAATGAAGGCGCATCAAACTTCTTCGGACTTGACAACGCAACCACAAGGCTTGGACTGGATTACGGTATCACCAAATGGCTGATGGTAGGAATCGGGCATAGCACCCTCAATAAAGAAGATGACGGTTTTATTAAAATAAAACTACTGCCCCAGCAAAAAGGCAAAATGCCCATAACATTAAGCTATGCCGGTTCTGCGTCGGTGCAAACCGAACCTGCCCCTATATTGCCGCCTGGTGATAAATACGACTTCAACAACCGTGTATATTATACCAACCAGGTATTGATAGCGCGAAAATTTAACCGGTGGCTTTCATTGCAAATAATGCCTACCATTGTTCATTTCAACCTTGTTGACAGTTCTAAATTTTCCAACAATACCATTGCAATAGGCGTAGGCGGAAGAATAAAGGTCAGCCACCGTATAGCAATAACGGGCGAATATTATTACAGGACAAACAATACAGGCATGTTGGTAAACGGCTTGCCAACCTATAACGCTGTGGCAGTAGGTATAGACATAGAAACCGGCGGGCACGTATTCCAACTTATGCTTACCAATTCGCAGGGGCTCACCGACCGCACCTTCATAGGGCAGACCACGGATAGTTGGGCAAAGGGGCAACTGCATTTCGGGTTCAACATTTCAAGGGTATTTACTGTAGTAAAGCCCAAAGGATTTAAAGGTTACCAGGACGAAAAATGGTAACTTATTTTTACCAATAACATTGCTAGCCGGCATGAGAGGAACAAAAACAATACTCTTTTTAATCATCTCCAACATGTTTATGACCCTTGCCTGGTATGGTCATTTAAAGTTCAAACAATTTGAATGGGGCAGGCATTTAACCCTGTTTGCAGTAATTCTGATAAGCTGGGGGATGGCATTTTTTGAATACCTTTTCCAGGTGCCGGCAAACAGGTCGGGCTTTATAGAAGATGGAGGACCATATAGCCTTGTACAGTTAAAAACCATCCAGGAAGTAATCACTCTCGTCGTTTTTTCAGTATTCACACTTATCTTTTTTAAAGAGGAGAGACTTGGGTGGAACCATTATTTAGGTTTCGCGTTAATTGTTCTTGCCGTTTTTGTAATATTCAAAAAGTGGTAGTAGTCATTTAGACACTTAAAATGTATTTGGGTAAAATGCGCTTTGCGTAGTTTGCGTTTGTCTTTGCGCACTCTGCGTGAAATCTTTTTTTGTAACGATATTCCTACGCACTTTTAAGAGACGGGTCTTCTGTTTTTGTGGAACGCATGGCAGGATACCATGCGGCTAAAAGCCCTACCACGAAAATTGTAGCAATCACCAATGCAAAATCCGTCCATTGCATTTTTACGGGATAGGCGTCCATTACAAATGAACCCGATAATTTTATTAAACCGAATTTTAGCTGCACCGCACATAATATTGCTCCCAGCAAAATACCCACCCCGCCGCCGAGTACCGACCACATCACTCCTTCTAAGAAAAATATTTTTCTTATCGTGGAAGGCAAGGCGCCCATAGCTTTGAGTATAGCAATGTCTTTGCGTTTTTCCACCACCAGCATTGATAGCGCGCCGGTCATATTGAAAGCGGCTATAAGCAAAACAAAAAATAAGATAGCATACATCGCCCATTTTTCAATGCCCATTACCATGTATAATGTCCTGTTTTGTTCATAACGGGTTTCAACCCTGAATGAATTTCCCGTTAGTTCTTGTATTTGTTTTTTTATATCGTCAGCCATACCCTTATCCGCGCTTATTTCTACAGAGGTACAATTGCCTTTCTCGCCAAACAATTCTTGTACCGGCGCTAATGCAGCAAGCACATACTTGCTGTCGAAATCTTCCTGTACCTGGAATATGCCCCCTGTATGCAGGTTTAACGAACGGAAAGCTGATTCGGGGTTGATGGATATGGAACTGATACTATTAGTAGGGTAATAAAACACAATGTTATGGAATACATTTTTTACATCAGTAGCCAAAACTTTAGCGGTATGCCAACCTACAATAGCTTCGTCAGATTGGGTATGAGATATTTTTTTGAGCCCCTCTACAATATAGGGGCTCACATTGTTTACGTCAAAGTAATTGTCATCAACCCCTTTCAACGTAATGACGGTGTATTGGTCGCCGTTATTGACTAATACATTGTCTTCTATAACTGATGAAACATTTTGTACCCCGTTAATGCCCCTGATATTGTTTATTACAGAAGAGTCGAGAGAAAAAAACTTTCCTTTTTTGGTGGTTATTTTTATTTCGGGATAGAACGCTTTGTATAAATCTTTCACCAGGAACTCAAATCCGCTGAAAACAGAAAGCAAGACAATCATAGCGCCGCTGCATATAGCAATTGCCGCCATGCTGATGCGCGAAAGAATAGAAACAACATTTGCCGTTCCCTTTCCCCGCAGGTATCTAAGCGCTATTTGAAATGTGAGTCTGCCTGCCATTTATATCAAGAGGGGAATGACCCTATCCCTAAAGGGAAAGCCGCGGGCAAGGTGCTCGCACAGTCACCCTTTAGGGTAGGGGTGTTTATCCTTTCCGTTCCTCATTTATTTTTTTAAACAATTCTTCCATTTTAAAAACGTGCTCCAGCGTATCATCGGTTATAAAATGAAGTTCGGGTACGCGGCGTAATTGATTTTTTATTCTCTGCCCCAGCAATTTCCGCAATTCCCAACTGCGCTCTTTTATTTTGTGCAGCAAAGCGGGAACATCCTTGATTTGGAAAAAGCTCAAATAAATGCGCGCTTCCATTAAATCGGGAGTAATCGATACATGCGAAATAGAAACCATGCCGCCATCAATTATGTTGATACTTTCAAGCCTGAAAATATCGCTCATTTCTTCCAATATCAGTTTGCCTACCTGCTTTTGTCTTTTGCCTTCTTCCATATTCAATATTGTTGTTCGTATCAAAGTTAAATGAAAACCCTCTATTCGCGCGGATAATGATAAATTATTGTAATTTCGTAAAGCTAAAAATATATGAGAAAATTAATTGTCGCGCTGAGTAGTTTCATCCTGTTATTTGCATCTTGCAAAGAAATAGGACCTCAAATTAACTTCACCAATGTAAAAGCCGTTGATACCACTTATGTTGTAACCCCTGTGCCTGCTACCGACCTCCATAATGCGCTTGTAGAGGAGTTTACAGGTCAGGCTTGCCCTAACTGTCCTGCCGCTCACAACCTGCTGAATTCAATAGTTGCGTCAGATTCGGGGCGGGTGAATGTAATAGGTCTTTATCCTTTCGGTTCTCCGCAAACAGTGCCCCCTGCCGGTTCGGTCAATGATTTCAGGGATTCAATTTCCAATGATATTATGAACTCTTTTTACACAGATTTTCAGGGATTACCTTCCGCAGGCATAGACAGGGTGCCTGTTGCGGGAATGTTTACCTTGTTTTCATCGCAATGGGGAAGCGCCATAAACAACAGGTTGAATATTACCGATTCTCTGAATCTCAGTTTACAAAGCAGCTATAATACCAATTCCGGAGTCGCTACTATCACTGCTACTATTACCTATACACAACCGGTATCTACTTTCCAGAATCTTTCTATAGTCATTGTAGAAGACAGTATCACAGATTTGCAGGAGTTTCCTTCCGGCGATGAAAACTATTTATTTACAGACGTTTTCAGGACTATGCTCACATCAGCACCCTTCGGAGACCCTATACTGCCAACTATGACTGCTAAAGAATCCGGGCGTGTTTACAGGCGCACTTATACCTATACACCAAAGCCCAATTGGGTGCCGCAGCATTGCCGCGTTATTGCCTTTGTAAATTACAGCAACTTCGAGCAGAATAAAGATGTTTTCCAATCCGTACAAACTAAATTAACAGGACTTTGATACAACAACCTAAAAACTTTTATTACTTTGTCAACGTTCCTGAGTTTTCATAAATCGATTCAATGAGTTTCACAAAATATTCCTTTGCAACTGTAGTTCCTTCAATATGCCTTTTCCTGCTTTCATGTAATGGCAATAAACAAAATGAGGCAAACAATAATCTTCCGCAGGATACCACAAGCAGGAGCCAGGTAAACGTGCCTTCTTTTAATGATGATACCGCTTACGCTTATGTGAGCAGGCAAGTGGCGTTTGGTCCGCGTATTCCTGGTTCTGAAGCCCAACGCAAGTGTGCGGATTGGATGGAAAGCGTTCTAAAAACAGTATGCGATACTGTCTATAAACAAGATGTGCATGTTACCGCAGGCGATGGCAAATCATTACCCTGCATTAACCTGGTAGGCGTTATTAATCCTAATGCTGCCAAACGCATTCTATTGCTCACCCATTGGGACAGTCGCCCATGGGCTGATAACGATACAAAGGATAAAGATAAACCCATACTCGCCGCAGATGATGGGGGCAGTGGCGTGGGTGTTTTACTGGAATTAGCGCGGGCAATAAAAGCAAATAAGTTACCTAAAAACATAGGCATAGACATACTTTTTACAGATGTAGAAGACTATGGAAGGACGGAATGGGGTGAAAATTCCTATTGCCTTGGCACACAATATTGGGCTACCCATCCGCATGTGAAGGGATACAAAGCTGACTTTGGAATACTGCTGGATATGGTAGGCGCGCATAATGCCCGGTTCCCGATGGAAGGCTTTTCTGCGCAATATGCCGGCGATGTACAACAAACAGTTTGGCAGGAAGCGAGTCGCGCGGGTTACGCCTCTTACTTCCGCTATCTGGAAGGAGCGGATATAACAGACGACCATGTATCAGTAAACAAAATAACAGGTATAAAGACCATCGATATTATCAATCTAAACTCTGAAGGACCATTTGCGCCTCACTGGCACACCCACCAGGATAACATGAGCATTATAGACAGAAATACTTTGAAAGCGGTAGGGCAAACTTTACTCCAGGTGATTTATGAAACCGCCCAGCAACCCGGCTGATATTAAACTGCGCATACCCACCCCATTTCGAGGTAATATTTTCTTCATGCAAAAAGAGTTTACTGACAGCATTTTCAGTAAACTCTTTCAAAAATTTTTAGTATTATAGCTTTTACTCCGTAGTACTTTCAGGGGTACCCTCTGATGCTTTTTCGAGCTTGTAAAATTCAAACATCAGGGTAAATCTTACCGTATTGGACAGTGGATTGCGCGTTATGCCGCTGCCTTCCGGTACAAGGTAAGAAGCGTTCAAAGTAAAAATATTATATTTTGCTCCAATACCGCATGTTATATATTGGCGGTCTCCATTGGAAGGGTTTTCGTAAAAGTAACCAGCGCGTATTGCAAATTGATTTTGATACCAATATTCAAGTCCGGTGGAAATATCAATTTGTTTAAGTTCTCCGCTGGCACCGCCCGGGGCATCAGAAAAAGAAGAAAAAATGCCGGATACCACGGATACTTGTGTGTCAGGCGAAGTGAGGTTAGGCACTAATAATTTATTGAAGTCCATGGTAATAGTTAATTTATTGTATGCGTCGAACTGCATGGTATATGCGGCGCCTATGCCAAGGTTCATGGGTATAAAATCTTTACGGGTGCTGTTATAAGAAATCTTTGAACCTATGTTGCTGACAATCGCTCCAAAATTGAATGTATTTGTGCGTTCATCAGTCACCTCGTGCGTTTTGGTATAAAAAACACCTAAATCGGCGCCAAAAGCATTGCCTGGTCTGTAATCGATACCCGGTTGGTTACTGATACCTGATAATATAGCCGAATGTATATATCGCAAGCTTAAGCCGGTTGACAAATAGGGAGACAGTTTGCGGGAGTATCCTAAATCGAAAGAGTATTCACGCGGCATACCAGTACCAATTGAATTTGCATTAATATCGGTGTAATTGATATTGCCGAGGGAAAAATAACGCATAGAGCCGCTCACAGCCTGGCTACTGTCTTTGCCGAATCTGGCATAACCGGAAATATAAGCGAGAAAAATGTCGGGAACCAAGTCTTTGAGCCATGGGGTATAAGAGACTGAAACACCATAAGGCTTATCGCAAAAAGGAATTTTAGCTACATTCCAATATTGTGCATTTGCATCGGGAGAAATAGCAATGCCCGCATCGCCCATAGCGCCGGAGCGCGCGTCGGGAGAGATTCTCAAAAAAGGAACCGCGGTTGTAACAAAAGTAGAACTGCTACCATTCAAATTAGTAGAGGATTGTGCATAAACATTAGCACAACATAAACTCATAATCACGATTAGACCAGCTGAAGCAAAGCGTTTTGTCATTCTGTTATTTTTTATAATTAAAGTTTGCAAAATTATTTCTTTTTAATGAGTAATTGACTGTTCAGGATAAATTTATTCTTAACCTAGTGCATATATTAACGCATAATTACCAGTTTTTGGTATGTGGTGCTCTTAAATCCTGTTTTTGTAGTGAATATAAGACGGTAAACATAGAGTCCTGATGGCAATTTTGCTCCGTTATTGTCTGTGCCATCCCAGGTTATTTCATTACTTCTGCTGCCTGCGGGGGTAAAGGTTTGATTAATGTTTTTTACAAAAACGCCGGACGAGTTATAAATATTTATTTGTATATTAATTTCTTCATCAGGATGATTATGTTCGAACACGAAATGAGTAACATCTTTGAACGGATTAGGGTAATTCATCAGGTTTTGAATCATTACTACGGAACTATCCCCTACTACAAACTTTACGGTTCCCTGACCTGAGTTATCATTTACATCCCAGGCGGTAACGGTGATGGTGTGCGCGCCATCAGCAAGCCCATTGACAGGGAATGAAACATAACCCTGCTGATAATTATTTGGTACTGTTTGGTAATAATCATTCAAAACATAAGGTTGGCTTGTATTGCCGTCCAGCACAGCAGTAAGGTCATGTCCTACCTCACTTCCTGTGACATTTATACCGGTTTGTGCCCAAAGAGAAACAAAAAGCACACTATTTGAGCCCGTGAGTCCTCCATCCAAAAACAGGCTGTCGTTCATATAAGGCTTCACAACAGGAGGCGTAGTGCTTATGACAGGATTATCTGAAAAACCACCTATTACAAGGTCGGTATCAACCCCGGCGGCGTCGATTGTTCCATTATCGGCATAAGTGCTTATTTTACCATGACCATTATTATAGTTAATGTCTTTGGGAGCTATAAAAGAAAATGAAAAATGCCCGTTGTTAACCGTGGCTTTGCCTTTGTATATGATATTGTCCTGTAACTGAAAACTTTTTTCAATACTCGTAGGTAAGATAGTAGGTACGGTACGGTACTTATCAAATATGGATACAAACAGGGTGCCGTTAAAATCGTTGAGCAGGTTGGCATTATAATCCACCACACTGCCTGATATTATATAAGTTCCCAAAGCTTTTATCGAATCAACCGGCTGGTGAGCAGCGCCATTAAGGATACTGTCTATATGAATATTGTATTTTGGAAAATCAGGAGTCAGGGCAGGGTCGCCTAATAGAGAAAATTTGCGGAAATTGGCTAATTCTCCCGCTTCATTTATAACAGCATAGGTAACATTTTTACCTATACGGGTAGCGTCTCCAAAAGTATTCCATATACCATTGTGCGAATTCAAAAACTGGGATTCGAGATATTGTGAATTAATAAGAACATTATAGGAAGCATATACTTCCTGCGTAGTGGTAAGCGCTGCGATTACGCCACCTCCGTTTCTTAAAACCAGTTGTTCGGCTGCCGATATAAATTGCGGGTGGTCATACTGCCCGAAGTCGCAAGTGGCAGTTATCATGAATGGTAACATATTCACGTTATTCCAGTTATTGTAATCGTCTTGTGTAAGAATACGCTCGGTAGCCCATACCTGCGTATTTCCGTGACCATTGTAATTTATCAAAAGGGTGCCTTTATATACTTGTCCGTCAATAGCCTCATTAGCGCCAGGAGTGCGCGGACCGGCAGGGGTTGTAATAGTAGGGATTGCGTCAATGTAAACCTTATTTTCATTAAATAAGTCGCCTGTGGCTGCCGTAACTATGCCTGCCATTTCTTCCGCATTCCCCATGTGGTCGCCGGCATCATCATCATTGTCGGCAACAAATAAAGAAGCTATGCGCCAGGTTCCTAATGTGGCAGGGCTTTTATAATTTACAATTTTATTTACCAGCGATGTGGCGTCAGTAACACTTCTTGCAGGTAAGCGACCTACACCTACATCAAGTGTGTTGAAAATAGAAGTGTTTTCAATGTCTTCATTATCATCAAGCATACCAAAAAAATCATCAGAACAATAACTGTCCAGGGAATAAAAAGATTCGTCTGATTCATAAACGGGTACATAATCATCATTATTGGGTAACCTGTTTTTGTAGTCGTAAGAGCCATTGCCAAGCAGTGTAAGATAACGTGGCATTTGGGTAGTGTCACTACCTGCGCGGTCATAAAACATTTTGGCAAAATCCCTGATGGCTGACACATCCTGACCACCCGATGAAAACTCATTGTATACCTGGTCTGTTGTAGCTACTATTACACGTAGATTATCATGTTGGCGGTGGTAATCGGCTAATTGATTTGCAGCGTCAAGAAATTCGGAATTGGTTACAATAATACAGTCCACCTGACCTGAACCATGCAGATTTTGGTTCTGAACTGTGCCTGTATAAGAAGGGGTATAAAGATTAGTGCTGTTCATTGCAGCATATTCATGCAGCAGTGATGCGTCTTGTGCGAAAGTATAAGTACTGCCGCTTAAGTTTCCGGCCATTTTTACAGGCACTTGCGGATTCGTGACATCCCACACCTGCGTATTTCCGTTAGCGCTTTGTAATTGAAAGTTTGCAATTTTGCCTGTACCCACGCTTGACATATCTCTGAAATTCATTTGGTCCCCCGGCATGTCTAATGCGCAACGGGCATTTAATACGATATAGTTAAGGTACCCTACCCCGGAGGCATCAGCCGGCGTAAATGTGATGCTGATGTTTGCGGTTTGAGCATTACATATTCCATTGGCGCCATTATCATATCCCCCAATAGGCACATCGCTCGTTGTCGCCGGAAAACTATTAGACATTATTTTTCCTCCGTTCAATGATACGCTGACGGTACTGCCTGAAGAGCCGTCCAGGCAAACAAAATAAACAGTGCAATAAAGAGAAGATACAAAAGACGGGAAATTAAAAGTAAAATCGAGCGTAGTATTTCCTAAAGGATTGAATTCTTCACCGTACCATATTTTTCCCATCTCCGCAGGATTAATGATATCAGTATCGTGATCTACATAATAATTGAAACTGTCGACAGTGACATTAGGCGTCGGCACAGAGGTTTGATTTGCAATGCGCAAACCTGCACCCTGGTCGAACGTGATGAAATAATAGGCTGTATCGGTGTATATATTTTTCTTATGGCTGAATCTTTTATTGACGCTGTCTTTATCCCATTCTGTAGGACCTACAGCATAAAAAACAGCAAAGTTGCCGGAATTGAAAACACTATTGCTGTTATCGCTTACCCAGATTGCATTTTCTATAAGGTCGGATTTACGGGGTACAGCATTGTTTTCCGACAGGATATTTCCGCCATTGCCAAAGACCCGGATATCTGCCGGGCTGACTTTGGATGGGTCTATACCCATAGCAGACAGGAAATTATAGTCAATTTTATAAAAGCCTGTTTTTGTAACGCCAATTTTGTACCACGTGCCTGTTGCTAAAGCAGAAGTTGTTACGTCCGTTTTTCTTGCAGAAGACGCAACATTTGGCTGAGGTGCTTTTTCATCAATAGTAAGTGTAAAACTGGTCAATTGTTCAACATGGTCTATCTCTGTACCTTTTTTATACGCCGGAATACGAATCAGGGCAAAAGGTCTCTTCCTTTCTTTCCCAATGGTGACGGTAACCTTATCATTTTTAGGAAGATGTGCACTTTTAGTAAGTGCCGCATCTACATATATACGTGATAGCTTAACCTGGGGGGTGGCATATTCATTCAGCCATATTTTTTCTACAATATAGCCCTCATATATATCGGAAGGCTTTACTTGATATGATATATCGTATGCATATATGCTTGGGATAGCGAAAAAGGACATGATGACTAAGAAAAACCTCATTTTTATCATTTTTTTCAGAAAATAGTTTACAAGTTAAAGAAAAATCAGCCCAAACCCAAAAATAATATACACAAAATACTATAAAATCGCTTTGACCAAACCTATAACGAAAAAGTGTGTTAAATATTATGTTTTTTTAGGAAAATAAAAATCAACAGTTGAGCGTTATTGTAAAAAAACAAGAATTGCTTGATGAATTCGAAATAATGTGCTAATATTGTTGCAGTTTTTAGTTTTGTTGTAAACTAAGTCAGTAAAAAAATTCTGTCAAATATTGATTATGGTAAAAATTAAAGTCATCGGCATTAGTTTGCTGTGCATAGGAACTCTTGCATTTTTATCGTCCTGCTCTTCAAACAAAGGAAGGGGGATTTCGACTAAAACCGGCTGGGAGTATAACGACCCGCATAATGGGGGCTACGAAGTTACGAGCTATCCAGGTCAGCCAACTCCTATAGGTATGAAATTTATCCAGGGTGGTCGTTTTACAATGGGGCAAACGGATGATAACCTGCCTACCGTTGATAACAACAATCAAATTCGCACCGTAACAGTTTCTTCTTTTTATATGGACGAAACGGAAGTGGCAAACGTTCATTACCGCGAATATCTTTATTGGCTCAACCGTTCTTATGGCGCTGACTATCGCGATGTAATCGTTGGAGCTACTCCGGATACCACAGTTTGGCGTTCGGCTTTGTCTTATAACGAACCTTTTGTAGAATATTATTTCCGCCATGCTGCTTATAACTTTTATCCGGTGGTTGGTGTAAACTGGTACCAGGCACGCGATTATTGCAAATGGCGCACAGACCGCCTCAATGAGTATATTCTTATTAAACGTGGTACTTTAAAAAAGAATACAAGCCAATCTAACGAAGATGTGTTTACTACAGGGACATACCTTTCGGGTCAATATGAAGGTACGCTGGGAAGAAACAAAAAGAAAGATTTAGACCCTAACGGCTCGGGTACGCGTCCGTTAAATTTAACGGATGGTGCATTTTTGCCGGAAGTAAGGCTCCCGACAGAGGCAGAATGGGAATATGCAGCGCTTGGGCTTGAAGGCAATAACCCCACTCCTGAAAATAAACGCCGCCGTGGTGAAGAAGCAATTACTGACCGCAATAATTATCCATGGGGTCCTAAAAACAGTACACGTTCCGGATTGCGTAATGAATACCAGGGTGAATTCCTCGGTAACTTCAAACGTGGAAACGGAGATAATATGGGTATTGCCGGTGGACTCAATGATAACGCAGATATAACCGCTCCTATATACTCTTATGAACCGAATGCTTTTGGTTTGTATAATATGGCAGGTAACGTAAGCGAATGGGTAATGGATACTTACCGCCCTACATCTCATGAGGATGTTAATGATTTTCGCTCTTTCCGTGGAAATATGTATATGACAGCCAAATTGCAAGAAGATGGTTCAACGGATGAAAAAGATAGCATAGGTCATTTACAAATAATACCTGTTTCAAAAGGACAGTTAGACTCAACTCAACGTTATGAAACCAGAACGTCTGATTTAAGAAACTTCATGGATGGTGATACTTTATCACAGGTTACTTATAATTTCGGTTCTTCTACACTTGTCAATGATTCTACCAAAGTATATAAAGGGGGTTCATGGGCAGACCGCGCTTACTGGCTTTCTCCGGGTGCGCGCCGCTATATGTTGGGTAATTTGTCGAGTTGCACTATTGGTTTCCGTTGTATGATGGACAGGCTTGGCAGTCCTGATGGCAATGCTGAAGAAGCAGGAAATTATTTTGGCAGCAGCAAAAAACACAAAAGATAAAATTAATAAACACATTATAAATGAAACCTCTTTCTTTTTTTGAAAGAGGTTTTTTTATTTTTACAAAACAAACGTCCAGCTTTTGGAGATTTCCGAATTATATCGATTATACCTTCGCTATCCATCCGTGCAAACGGATACGCGCAAGTTGAAAAAAAATGACATTTTTTTTGCACTGAAAGGAGGTAATTTCAACGGTAATTATTTTGCTGCGCAGGCTTTGGAAACGGGGGCGGCATATTGTGTTATTGACGAGAAGGCTTATCTTATAGATGACAGATGTATCCTTGTAAAAGATGTGCTGACTGCATTACAGCAGCTTGCAAATTTTCACCGCAAGCAATTCAAAATTCCCTTTCTTGCAATTACGGGCTCTAACGGTAAGACCACTACAAAGGAATTGATAACAGCCGTTTTAAAACAGCAATTTGTAACGTATGCCACAGAGGGCAACCTGAATAATCATATCGGGGTGCCGCTGACATTGCTCAAAATAAAGAAAGATGCGGAGATGGCTGTAATAGAAATGGGTGCAAACCATCAAAAAGAAATCGCTTCTTATTGTGAAATTGCCATGCCTACACATGGCATCATCACTAATTGCGGGAAGGCGCATATTGAAGGATTTGGCAGCATAGAAGGCGTGCGCAAGGCAAAGGGAGAATTGTATGATTACTTAAGAGTCCATGATGGCGATATTTTCCGCAACAGCGACTTGGATTATCTGGAGCAAATGGCTAATGCCATAAAAAAACAAATAACTTACGGAAGCGCAAACGCACAATACAACGGCAGGATTCAAAGAAACGGGATATTTTTAGAGGTTAGCGTTGATACAGCATCTGTGGAGATGACCTTAAAAACACAATTGGTTGGCGATTACAATTTTCCTAACGTTATGGCGGCAGTTGCCGTAGGGCTGCATTTTGCAGTAACTGCTGCTAAGATAAAAAACGCTATTGAAAATTATAATCCTGATAACAGCAGGTCGCAGCTGTTGCAAAAGGGAAGTAACAAAATTATCCTTGATGCTTATAATGCAAATCCTACCAGTATGCAGGCTGCTATAATCAACTTTGCGAACAGTAGCATGGAAAATAAAATGTTGTGGCTCGGCGGTATGAAAGAAATGGGAGATGAAGAGGAAAATGAACACCGCGAATTAGTAACGTTAATATCCGGCTACAGTTGGGCAAATGTGATATTGGTAGGGCAAGAATTTAAAAAGGTACACGCTCATTATTTATGGTTTGAAAATTCTGAGCAGGCTGCACAGTATGTTCGTACTCACCAGCCCGAAAACAGTTCCATTTTGATTAAAGGCTCACGAGGAAGCAAAATGGAAAAATTGGCTGATGCGCTTACCACCAAAGCCTAATCATTTTCTTCAAGGGCTTTATCAATTCTTTTTGACATTTTGTTTAGTTCGTCCTGTAGCAGAGGGTTATTGAACGACTCAACAGCGCCATCTGCAGCATACGACAGCAAGCACATTGCTATGAAGTCCTGGTCGTCTTTCCCGCCATAATGAGCGCGCAGTTCATTTATTTTTTCGTTAGCGAGTTTAACGGATTTACGTACAGCCGATTCCTCTTCGGGTCTGATACGGATGCGGTAGCTGCGTCCTGAAATCCATACCGTAATAGACATTAATTCTTCTGCCATAATCAGTTAGTTATGATTGTTGTTGGTTTTCTTTTGTGAATAAGCCTTTTCTGAAAAAATACCAGTGTGAATACTCCTACCGAAATTGCTGCATCAGCAATATTAAATACCGGTTCAAAAAAAATGAAATTTTTACCACCCAAAAATGGAACCCATTTCGGCATATTGGTATCTATAATTGGGAAGTAAAGCATATCCACTACTTTGCCCTGTAAAAATTTGCCGTATCCATGCCCTATGTGAGTTACGGTTGACACCAGAGTTTTATTATGATATTGTAGCATATTGCGAATGCTGTCGTAATTGCCGGAGAAACATACGTAGGGACTATCGGTGAATATCAAACCATAAAACAAGCTGTCAATAAGATTGCCAACTGCGCCTGCCAGGATTAGCGCACCACATATAATAACGCCTTTTCCATACCCTTTTTTAACAAGCCTGTGCAATAAATAAAAACCGAAGATAACAGCTGCAAGCCGGAAAGTGGATAAAAGCAGTTTGCCTGTTACCGAAGCGCTTAATTTGACGCCGTACGCCATTCCCTCATTTTCTATAAAATGTAATCTAAACCAGTTGCCGAATATTCTAACGTCATCACCATTACAAAAATGAGTCTTTACATAGAATTTCAGTGCCTGGTCGGCGATGATGACTAATAAAACAATCAATACGGCGTTACGATATTTCAATTTACAACTGAATTTTATACTGTTCTTATAAAAATATTTCTTCCTTTTTTAAGCTCTTTGTGTTCCTGCCACCATGCGAATTATAGGCATAAAAAATCATCTGCTATTTTTCAGCATGACCGCAAATAAAAAGTGTTGCAAGACTTGCCTGCTTCCTAATTTGACCGCTTAAATACACTGTCGGCAATGGGCTTATTTATTTCTATAGATGTAAAGGTGACATCCCCCTGCTGTGAACTTACAGTCATCGGCATTGCGATACCTTCAGGCAGTTTTTTATAATCACTATAATTTATCACCACATCTATTTCCTGCTCTTCTACTTTTACTTTGCTTTCTGTATGGACAAGGTAGTAGGTTTGGGTATCAAAGAATTGAGTACTTACACTGCCGTCTTTAGCAGTAAATTTCACTTTGTAACAAAATGCTTTGTTTGCGCTGTCTTTCCCAAGGTATTCAACTTTGGAGCCGTTAGTTTTATAATTGAAGATATCGCCGCCAATCATGTTCAGTTGAGGTTGTGCCATTTTCACCTGGTCGGCTGTCATGGATTCAACTTTTGATGTTTGGGGATTGAATTGCCATCCTTCTGTTGTGGTAATGACAGAATAGCCGGTCATACCCATTACGCTATAATCGACTTTCATAGCGGTACCGAGATTCATTGTTTGGGTATACTTTATATCCATTCCTTGCACCTGCGAACTGCCGGTCATTTTTATCGTCTTTATGGAAGTCAGTTTATCTATGCCACCTATTGCATCAATATATTTGTGTAATATGCCGTCGGCATCCTGTGCCTTTATTGTTGCAGAGCTTACTAATAACATCATGCCTGCTAAAACAGATAATTTCATTGCTTTCATTTTTATGAATTTAAAATTTAGTGCAAGTTAAGTAAAATAGGTTTTCGGGATATACTTTATACAAAAAACACACATTTAAATGCTTTGGAGTTTGGAATTTTATTTTATCCCTCATATTCGCTTAACTCAAGCCATCTTAACTCCTTAGTTTCAAGCTGGTTTGTGATTGATATAAGGCGGGCACTCATGGATTGCAGATTGTCATAAGATAAATCGGGAGAACTCATCTTTTCGGTTATATCAATTTTCTCTTTTTCAAGCAATGCAATATCCTTTTCAATTTGCTCAAACTCGCGCTTTTCTTTGAACGATAATTTCTTTTTCTTTGTTGTAGGGCTATTGGAAATTGAAATTTCGGTTTTGGGACTTAATTGCACCGGTTTTATTTCTTCTTCAGTCTTTTTTTCGTCCTTGTCGCGGAGTGTAAGGCGGTATTCGGAATAATTACCGGGGAAATCACGGACTACTCCGTCGCCTTCGAAAACAAACAAGTGGTTCACCATCCTGTCCATAAAGTAGCGGTCGTGCGAAACGATTATGAGGCAGCCCTGGTAGTCATTCAGGAAATTCTCCAGCACCGAAAGCGTAGGCAAATCAAGATCGTTGGTAGGCTCATCGAGTATTATGAAATTCGGATTGCGAAACAATATGGAAAGCAACTGCAGCCGTTTCTTCTCTCCTCCGCTTAGCTTGGAAAGATAAGTATATTGCTGCTCTGGCGGGAAAAGAAAAAGATTTAAAAACAAGGTAGCGCTCATAGAACTGCCATCAGCTAACGGAAAATTTTCAGCAATGTTTTTCACATACTCTATGATGCGCACATCCTCTTTTATTTCAAGCCCCTCCTGCGAAAAGTTTCCGAATATCACCGTATCGCCAATGTTTATTTTACCACTGTCTACAGGCAAAATACCCTGCAATAATTTCAAAAATGTTGATTTTCCCGAACCGTTCTTACCTATAATACCAATACGCTCCCCCTTCTTGAAGGTATAATCAAAACCTTTCAGAATAACCTTATCGCCATAGCTTTTATATACTTTTTTCAACTCCGCCACCTTACCTCCTATCCTGTTCATTTTCATTTGCAATTGCACCTGGGCATTTTCTATTTTCTGCTTTGCTTTTGCTTCTATGTCGTAAAAAGAATCTATACGGCTGCGTGATTTTGTGGTGCGTGCTCTCGGCTGTTTGCGCATCCATTCTAATTCTTTACGATATTCATTGCGCGCCTTGCCTATGTTTGCCTGCATGTTTTCCATACGGGCGGCTTTTTTCTCTAAATAGTTTTCGTAATTTCCTTTGTAAGTGTAGAGTTTGTCATCGTCTATTTCCCATATTTCTTCGCATACATCGTCAAGGAAATAACGGTCGTGCGTTACCATCAGCAGGGTTACCTTTTGCTGGTTGAGGTAATTTTCCAGCCACTCTATCATTTCCACATCAAGGTGGTTGGTTGGTTCATCCATGATAAGGAGAACGTGCTTACGTTCAAAGCCGATGTCTATAAGCGTTTGCGCCAAAGCCACCCGTTTCCGCTCTCCGCCCGACAGCGTTTTTACCTGTTGGTTGAGGTTGTGGATATTCAGCTTGCCGAGTATTTGTTTCGCCTTTGTTTCAAACTCCCATGCGCCCAGGTCGTCTATATGTACCAGCGCCTGTGCAAGCGCATCGGTATCCTTTGTTTCCGACGCCAATATTTGTTCATACTTGCGCAGAGCTTCCGCTATGGGGTGCTTGTAATGGAATATATTATCCACCACCGACAGTTCCTCCTCAAAATGGGGCTCTTGTTCAAACAAAGCCACAGTTACATCCTTGTGTATCCATATTTTGCCTTCATTTACATGGTCCTTCCCCGCGAGTATCTTCAGCAAGGTGGACTTACCAGTGCCATTGCGGGCTATCAGGGCAACCTTATCGCCCTCACTGATGTTAAATGAAATATCCTTGAAAAGAGGCTTTATCCCATACGACTTACTAATACCCTCGGCTGACAAATAGTGCATAAAGTGCAAAGATAGGTTGGTTGGGGCTAAGTGGAGAAGTTGAGGAGTGGAGGAGTGAAGGAGTGGAGGAGCGGTAGAATTTTACTGACCGATTTCCCACATCTTCGTCCATTCACGCTTAAAAAATTTTGCCCTTTCTTAGAAAACCTCTATTTTACGCCTCTTTTGAAAGACATAAAGTAATTTATGATAATAGGTGTGTTAAAAGAGCAGTCCCCGGAAACCCGTGTGTCACTCGTTCCGGAAGTAGTAACTGCCCTGGTAAAAATGAATGTTACGGTATGGATAGAACATGACGCCGGTGCTGCTTCTTTTTATTCTGATAAATCCTACTCCGATGTTGGCGCAGCTATTAAAGACGCCTCAGCCATACGTGCGGAAGCCGACCTCCTCCTGACCATACAACCCGGCAACATAACCGAAGCCCGTCAAGGCGCAGTGCTTATGGGCATATTCCAGCCCTTATTCAATGCTCCCCTGATGACGCAGTGGGCAGACAAAGGCTATACGGTTTTCAGTCTCGACACTATACCACGCACCACACGTGCACAGGCAATGGACGTATTGAGTTCACAGGCTAATATCGCAGGTTATAAAGCGGTGTTACTTGCCGCCACACAATATTGCCGCTACTTCCCCATGTTCATGACAGCAGCCGGCAGCATACCACCCGCCAAAGTATTGATATTGGGCGCGGGAGTAGCAGGCTTACAGGCAATAGCTACGGCAAAAAGACTCGGAGCAGTGGTGGAAGTATTTGATACCCGTCCCGCTGTGAAGGAAGAGGTAATGAGCCTCGGGGCGAAGTTTGTAGAGGTGGAAGGCGCTGCCGATGCCTCAAAAGCAGGTGGCTATGCGGTGGAGCAGGACGCAGATTTCCAGCGCCGCCAAAAAGAAAAAATACACGAGCATATACGCAAAAGCGACATAGTCATCACCACTGCCCAGATACCCGGCAAAAAAGCCCCCATACTCATTACCAAAGCCATGATAGAGGATATGCGCGCGGGCTCGGTAATCATAGATATTGCGGCAGTAACCGGCGGCAATACAGAACTTACCGAAAACGACAAAACCATAATGCACAATGGCGTAACCATAATAGGCAACTCGGCATTGGCGGCGACAGCCCCGGCAGATGCAAGCAAAGTTTACAGCAAAAATGTCCTTAACTTTCTCAAACTAATCATAGATAAAGAAGGAAAACTGAATCTCAATTTTCAGGACGATTTGGTGAAAGGCACTTGCATTGCTCATGGCGGCAATATTGTTAATGAACGGGTACAGAGTTTAACTACAGCTAATACCTTGCAATAAAAAATTTTTACGAATTAATAAACCAATAAAAATGACTGACTTATATTCCTTTGTTGTTCTCAACTACCGTATAATAACCATAGTTATACTCTCTATCTTCTTGGGTATAGAAGTAATATCGCGCGTACCTTCCGTATTGCATACCCCCCTTATGAGCGGCGCAAATGCAATACACGGAGTTGTGATAATAGGCGCCATCATCGTTATGGGTGAAGCGCAGGACAATGATTATCTCGCATTGATACTCGGTTTTCTTGCCGTTATATTAGGTACACTAAACGTAGTTGGGGGCTTTGTAGTAACCGACAGAATGCTTGAAATGTTTAACAAGAAAAAGAAAAAATAATTTTACAAAATCCAGATTCCAAATTCCAAATTCCAAAATCCAAATTCCAAAAATGAAAATTGAAAAACAAAATAATAAATTCCAAAATCGGAAACTTTTATGCAGGAGTTGGAATCAAGGTGTTTAAAATTTGCTGTTGATGTAAGAGATTTTTGTAAAATAATTAAACATGACACCATTAATTTAGTTTATATAAAGCAGGTAATTCGTTCATCATCATCAATTGGAGCGAATTATATTGAAGCAAATGAAAAATTGGGGAAACAAGATTTAGTAATGCATTTGAAAATATCAAGAAAAGAAGCCAAAGAAACGCAATATTGGATGGAATTATTGATAACTGAAAATGATTTAAACAGGAATACTCTAAAACAAGAGGCAGAAGAATTAAGAAAGATTTTTTCTGCAATTATTAATAAACTTGAAAAAAATATCCAAATCCCAAATTCAAAAATCCCGGAATAAGTGTTTGGAAAAATTTGTGTTTGAGTATTTTTTTGGATTTGGATTTTGTGCTTTGGAATTTGATTTTTTGGAATTTGGATTTTAATTTTTGGAATTTATGAACATCGTTACAAACTTTGATAGTCTTGGAGGCTATGCGTGGCTTTTAATCGCCTATCTTTTAGGCTCAGTTTCTTTCATTCTCGGTCTTAAAATGTTGTCGCATCCTGATACTGCGCGCAGGGGTAATCTCTATGCGGCGGGGGGAATGACCATAGCCATATTTGCAACCATATTCCTTTACAGGATACCTTCTACAAACGAGCATTTACACAATTACGGATGGATATTCTGCGGGCTCATCATCGGCAGTATTATCGGAACTTTTGCCGCCAAAAAAGTACAAATGACAGCCATGCCCGAAATGGTAAGCCTCTTTAACGGAATGGGTGGCGCATGTGCTATGCTTATATCACTTATAGAATATAATCATGACGGAACTGCCGGCATGGGCAAACTCATCATTATCATATTGGGCATGATAATCGGTACTGTATCTTTTGCTGGTAGTATTATTGCATGGGGTAAACTAAATGGGCGCGTCAAGGATAAAACAATCCCCGCCGGTCAGGCTATCAACTTTATCATTATGGCGGGTATTATTATACTGTCCGTATTGGTAATAGGAGGGTGGGCTACAGATTCACCCTTTTTATTTTATGCAATTATTGTGCTTGCCGCACTTTATGGTGTACTCTTTGTTATGCCCATCGGCGGTGCAGATATGCCGGTGGTTATTTCCCTGCTTAATTCATTTACTGGTTGTGCCGCTGCTTTTGGTGGTTTTTTATACGACAATCCCGTTATGCTCACGGGCGGTATCCTGGTAGGCTCCGCAGGTACTATCCTTACCATACTCATGTGCAAAGCCATGAACCGTTCGTTGAAGAATGTACTGATAGGCTCTTTCGGCGGACAAAAGAAAGGTGTTGAAGGAGCAGCCAAAGAGCAGGGCAACTACAAAGAAATATCCCTCAACGATGCAGCCGTATTAATGGCTTATGCACAAAAAGTAATGATAATACCCGGCTATGGTTTGGCTGTCGCACAAGCGCAACATGCCTGCCACGACCTTGAAAAAGTATTGGAAGATAAAGGCGTAACGGTGGTATATGGCATACATCCTGTTGCCGGGCGTATGCCGGGGCACATGAATGTATTGCTTGCAGAAGCGGATGTGCCTTATGAAAAACTACTTGAAATGGAAGACGCCAACGACCAGATGGCATCTACAAATGTGGTGTTGATATTGGGCGCCAACGATGTGGTGAACCCTGCCGCTAAAGAAGACCCTGCAAGCCCCATATATGGTATGCCCATACTTGAAGTGGAAAAGGCAGAGCATGTGATTGTTAATAAACGCAGCATGAAACCCGGATATGCTGGTATAGAAAACGAACTGTTTTTCAGACCAAAAACATCCATGCTTTTCGGTGATGCAAAAAAAGTTTTGCAAAATCTTGTCAGCGAATTAAAACAAGTATAATTACATTTATTAGCCCGGAACATGCGGTATTATAAATGTCATTCGTAAATTAAATAAGCATGAAATATTTAAATCTTTTGTAAAAAATTCCAGATTTTTACCTAAATTTATGCCTATGTCTAATAAAAATACCAGTATTTTAATAACGGCATTTATGGCGTTGCTGTTGTTTTTCTGTGTATTTTATATGTCATGTAGCAAATCCGGTAAGCCCTCTTCATGTTCAGGTGTGATTTGTGAAAATGGCGGTTATTGTAATAAGGGCAAATGCGTATGCCCGTTAGGATATGAAAGCGCTAACTGCGGCACAGCTTCTGTAGCTAAATTCATTAACACCTGGGATGTGACACAAACAATTATTGGCAGTAATCGCATCGTACCCTCCCAGGACTCCTCTTATATTCTTTTTATAGAACAAAGCGCTACCCCCACCACTTTTTTTATAAACAATTTTTATGGCAATCCTTATTACAACAATGTAATTTGTATCCTTGATACCCTCAATACCAGTTATTTTCGTTTTGATACAAATGATTCCGATGAAGGGTTTCATATGATAAATGATGGCTTTTATATAACCGGCGGCAAGGGCTATATCACTTTAACGGCGACCGATACTTTTATTATTGACACCTTTTATGATTATCATAAAGCCACTGGCGAAATTGATACTGTAGCAATGAGATTAACGCCTTATCATTTTTAAAAAAAAAGTAAGGATCGTTTGTTATTAATAGGTGCATCTCTCCCAAGTAAGCAACCAACCTGTTCAACTTCAAAAAATTCCCCTAATTTCACCCTCCCAATGAGTTTCAAAGTAAAAATTATCAATGACCCTGTGTATGGGTTTCTGCGTTTTCCGGAGCCTGAGTTGATTCAGATTATAGAGCATCCGTGGTTTCAACGGCTGCGCTATATCAGGCAAATGGGACCGGCATATCTTGTATATCCCGGTGCAGAGCATACCCGTTTTCATCATTCGCTGGGGGCTTGTCATTTGATGGACAAGGCGCTGGACGAATTAAGAACCAAGGGAGTTGCTATAGATAAGGAGGAGCACCTGGCAGCGCGTCTCGCAATATTGCTTCATGATGTGGGGCACGGACCCTTTTCTCATGCTTTGGAAGACAGTATTGTGGAAGGGGTTTCGCACGAAACGCTGTCGCATATGATTATGCAGCGACTGAACAGCCAGATGGGTGGTTTATTGGATAAAGCAACCGAAATATTCGCCCATTCCTACCCCAGAAAATATCTGCACCAGCTCGTATCCAGTCAATTGGACATGGACAGGATGGATTACCTGATGAGGGATAGTTTTTATACCGGCGTGGCTGAGGGTGTTGTGAGCTACGACCGTATTCTGCAAATGCTCACTGTTTGCGGCAATGAACTGGCAGTGGAAGAAAAGGGTGTTTATTCAGTTGAAAAATTTATCATAGCCCGTCGGCTCATGTATTGGCAGGTATATCTCCATAAAACTGTGTTGGGAGCCGAAATGTTACTAACTAATATCCTGAAGCGCGCCAAAGAGCTTGCCCGTGAGGGTACAAAGTTGTTTGCGACCCCTGCATTGCATCATTTTCTGTATAACCAGGTTACAGAACAGGATTTTAAAAATGATCCCTTGCATCTCGATAAATTCTGCGAATTAGACGACAACGACGTGCTCGCGTGTATAAAAGTATGGCAAACGCATGATGATAAAGTGTTATCCAAGCTGTGTAAAATGTTTATTTTAAGGAAACTTTACAAAGTTATCTACAGTTCCGAATCTTTGGCAAGCATTTTGATGCAGAAAAAGGAAGGGATTTCAGGGATAGAAGAGCGATATTTGCATTATTTTATTTTTACGGGGGAAACATCAAACAGTACGTATAATAAAGATGATGAGCGGATATTGATAGCCATGAAGGACGGAACGGTAAAAGGTATTGATGAAATTGATAATTCATTGGTCAATAAAACGCTCGCCGGCGCTGTTCATAAAAATTATATTTGCTATCTTCCATCCTGAAAATGAGCCCTTTATAACTTGATTGTTGTAATTGAAACTTTAAATTTATAGTTTATATGCAATTTAGCGCCCAGCAAATAGCTACTATGCTCCAGGGGAGAATAGAAGGAAACCCGGAAGTAAAAGTCAGTGATGTAGCCAAAATTGAGGAAGCAAAAGAGGGTTCTTTGAGCTTTATAGCAAACCCTAAGTATGAAGAATACTTGTATTCATCTAATGCTTCCATTATTATAGTAAACGAATCGCTCGATGTGATACAGCCCGTGAATGCTACTCTTGTACGTGTAAAGGACGCTTACAGCAGTTTTGCTCTATTATTGGAAAAGTACAGCGAAATCATTTCGGGTAATGGTAAATCGGGTATAGAACAATACGCCTATGTATCGCCAACTGCTGTTTTGGGTAAAGATATTTATATAGGCAGCTTCAGTTATATTGGGGATAATGCGGTAATAAACGACAGTGTTAAAATATATCCCGGATGCTATATCGGGAATAATGTAAGGATAGAAAAAAACTCCCAGGTACACGCAGGGGTTAAAATATATAATGATTGCCGCATAGGCAGTAATGTTATTGTTCATTCCGGAGTGGTTATTGGCGGAGACGGTTTCGGATTTGCCCCTCAGAACGACTATAGTAGTAAAAAAATCCCCCAGATAGGAAACGTAATTATAGAAGACAATGTGGAAATAGGCTCCAATACTACTGTAGACCGCGCGACTATGGGCTCCACCATCATCAGGAAAGGGGTGAAATTGGATAACCTCATACAGATAGGGCATAACGTAGAGATAGGCGAAAACACGATAATAGTTGCACAAACCGGCATTGCGGGAAGCACCAAGGTTGGTAAAAGATGTGTAGTCGGCGGGCAGGTGGGCTTTACCGGACATATACAAATAGCCGACGGTACCCGTATTGGCGCGCAAAGCGGCATTTCTAAATCTGTTACGGTTCCTGATACCTCAATAAACGGCAGCCCGTCCTTCGATTATAAAAGTTCGTTGAAAAGTCAGGCAATTTTCAGAAATTTGCCGGAATTACAACAACGCCTCATGAGACTTGAAGAAACCGTACAGGAACTTACGGCATTGTTGGTCACTCAAAACATGGACATAAGAAAGTGAGTACTACTACGCTAAAAACAGAACCCGGGATAAAAACAAACGCCGGAGCAAAAACTATTGAAGTTGTGCATAAAAACATAAATGGGAATAACCAGAACCAGCAAACGCTTAAAGATTCGGTTACATTACATGGCGTAGGATTACATACCGGGGAAAATGTGACCATGATTATGAAGCCGGCAATAGCCGGATACGGTATCCGCTTTCAACGTATTGACCTTCCCGGTCAACCCATTGTAAAAGCGGATGTTGATTACGTAACAGACACATCGCGCGGTACTACCATTGAGCATCAGGGCGCCCGTGTAAGCACTATTGAGCATACTATGGCGGCATTGGTTGGATTGGGCATTGATAACCTGCTCATAGAACTTGACGGTCCTGAAGTGCCCATAATGGACGGGAGTTCACGCGAATTTATTGAGGCTATAGAAAGCGCAGGCATACAGGAACAGGAAGCCCGCCGCATTATTTATTCCATAGACAGTAATATACATTATTATGATCCCGTGAAAAACGTGGATATGCTGGCTGTTCCGTCCAATGAATACCAGGTAACGACGCTCATTGATTTTAATTCTCCCGTTCTCGGCACACAACATGCTACCTTAAAACATTTATCGGAATTCAAAAGCGAGATTGGTCCCTGCCGTACCTTCTGTTTTTTGCATGAGTTGGAATATCTGTTGGATAACAACCTGATAAAAGGAGGCGACCTCAGTAATGCCATTGTAGTAGTGGACAAAGTTGTAAGCCCGGAAGAATTGAGCCACCTTGCGAAAGTTTTTAAAAAACAAAGTATCGAAGTAAAACAGGAAGGTATTTTAAACAATATCCAGTTGCATTTTACCAACGAACCGGCACGGCATAAGCTGCTCGATGTTGTAGGTGACCTTGCGCTGGTAGGCAGCAATATCAGGGCGCATATCATTGCCAGCAGACCCGGACATGCATCCAATGTAGAGTTTGCAAAAAAAATAAAACAATTTATCAAGCGCAATAAGCACTTGTCTGACGTACCCCATTACGACCCTTCACAGCAAGCTATTTATGACATTACGCATATATCAAAGGTGCTTCCCCATAAGTTTCCTTTCCTGTTTGTGGACAAAATCATTGAGCTTAGCGACAAGCATGTGGTAGGCATAAAAAGCATCACTTTCAACGAACATTTTTTTCAGGGGCATTTCCCCGGCAATCCTGTTATGCCGGGAGTAATACAGATAGAAGCGCTGGCGCAAACGGGAGGCATACTGGCGCTGCATAATTTACCTGACCCCGAAAATTATGATACTTATTTTCTTAAAATTGATAAAGTACGCTTTAAGCACAGGGTATTGCCCGGCGATACGCTCATTTTGAAGATGGAATTAATTAACCCCATCCGCCGCGGTATTTGCGAGATGCGCGGTACTGCCTATGTAGGTAATAAACTTGCTACCGAAGCAGAACTGGTAGCCCAAATTATACGGAAAGATAAAAAATGATACATCCTCTTACATACGTACATCCCGATTCCAAGATTGCTCATAATGTAAAAATTGACCCCTTCACCACGATACACAAAAACGTGGAAATAGGGGAGGGTACATGGATAGGCTCTAACGTAACTATTATGGAAGGTGCGCGCATCGGTAAGAATTGCCGCATTTTTCCAAGCTCGGTAATATCTGCCATTCCCCAGGACATGAAGTTCAAGGGCGAAGACACGATTACCATTATCGGCGACAATACCACCATCCGCGAATGCGTTACCATCAACAGGGGCACAGCAGACCGCAATTCAACCAAAATCGGTAACAATTGCCTTATCATGGCATATTCGCATATCGCGCACGATTGCGAGGTGGGTAATCACTGTATTTTTTCCAATAGCACTACTTTAGCCGGGCATATCATAGTGGGCGATTATGTAGTGTTGGCAGGCTTCACAGCTGTGCAGCAGTTTGTGCGCATTGGTTCTCATGCCTATGTTACAGGGGGCTCTCTCGTACGCAAAGATGTTCCTCCTTACGTGAAAGCAGCACGCGAGCCGTTGTCTTATGTGGGTGTGAATTCCGTAGGGCTGAAACGCAGGGGTTATCCTACCGATAAAATCAATCACATCCTTGATATATACCGTATTCTTTTTGTCAGAGGCTATAATGTATCAAAAGCATTAAGTATCATTGAGGCTAATATACCTGTATCCGATGAGCGCGATGAAATTATTTCTTTTGTCCGCGATACGGGTCGGGGTATCATGAGAGGCTATATGCGCCGTTCCAACAATGAAGATATGTCTTGAGCAAATAAGCAAACGGTTTCAGCGGCATTGGATATTCAGAGATATTACGTTCTCTTTTACCACACCCGGCAGTTTCGCTTTATTGGGAGCGAATGGCAGTGGTAAGTCAACCCTGCTCCGCATCATAGCAGGCATGCAATCTGCCTCGGCGGGAAAAATCACGTACTTCAATAATGATAAGCCTGTATTGATAAACGATGTATTTAACCACATCAGTTTTTGTGCGCCAAGCCAGGAAATTGTGGAAGAGCTAACCCTCCGTGAATTTCTTGATTTTCATTTCTCTTTCAAACCCCTGTTACCCGGCATCAGTATAAATGACATCATAACCATTTGCAGACTCACAGACGCAGCAGACAAACCCATCGGCGATTATTCGTCAGGCATGAAGCAAAGAGTAAAACTGGCGCAAGCTATTTTTTCAAACACTCCCATTCTGCTTCTTGACGAGCCCTGCACCAACCTTGACCAGCAAGGCGTAGAGCAATACAGGGATTGGATAGAACAATTCGGAAAGAACCGCCTCATCATAGTAGCCTCCAATGATGTAAGGGAATATTATTTTTGCAGGGAACGAATAGAGTTGGAGAAGTATAAGTGATGAATGTAAAATAAAAAACTCCTGAACCTTATCCGGGAGTTTCCTTTATTATTATTACAATCAATTGTTTATCGTTGCAACACTATCTTTTGTTCATAATTAATATCCGCAGCCTTAACTCTTACTATATACAAGCCATTTATTAACTCAGAAAGATTAATGTGCATACTACCCATACCTGGTGTGATGTTTATATCTGTTTTATAGACTTCTCTTCCCGTTATATCTGAAACAACAATCTGTGCTTTTTCTTCTGTAGATTGTTGCCATGCTATGTTTACAGTTCCGCTTGTAGGATTAGGATACACATTCACTTTTGTTTCTGTGGCAGCGATGTTGGTTACACTTGCCGTACCGCCAGTGGGTGTGATAGTCTTTGAAACCGTATGTTGGATGAAACCTATACCTGTTGCTGATGCTGAACTGCTCGTGAGAGTTACGCCTGCGTAAGGAATAGTTTTATAATTCAGTGCTTCGGGATAGGTAAAATAAGAACCTAAGGGAAGATTACTGAACGAATAATTTCCGCTTCCGTCGGTATAAGTGTAAGCAATAGTGACACCGCTTGCGTTGTAAAGAAAAACAAGTGCTCCTGCTACAGGCGTATAAGAAGTAGTAGTTCTTTCACCACCACCGGGATGAATATCAGCACCGGCGAGCACACTCCCACCAATAAACCCGGGACCAGAGGTCAATGTTCCGTATCTCATATAGATATTGGCAAAATCATCGCCGCCGGAATGATATATTACGCGCGCTGTGTCCCAGTGCATAGTGCTATCAGCATAAGTGGGTACATATCCCATGCCCGATGTTTTGGTTGTATCATAAGCTTTCACACGGTACTCGCCATTGGGCTCGCCTAAAAATTCATAGTAGCCATAGGAGGTAGTGGAATCAACCGCAGTTAATAAAGAAGTGGAAGAATCGTAGGTTATCAGCCATACCTTTATTCCTGAAGAAGTAGTATCATAAGCCGGTCCATAAAATTCTATGTAGCCTGATATACGGTTAATAGGAGCTACTGTGATTACATAGCTCGCTGTTGCGGAACATTCAACAGTTCCTGAAGAGTCCCCTAAAGAATCAAGTGGGGTGCTTGTAGAATCCCAATCAACAGTTACAGACACTGTATAAGTGCCGGCTGCTGCATAGGTGTGGTATGCGCCGCTGCCAAAATAGACAGTAGAACTGCTGCCATCACCATAGCTCCATGAGTATGTGTTGTGCTGTCCGAAAGCAGGAGGAGTATTACTGCAATAAAAGTTGATGGATAAACCATAAGTATATAGCACACCAATACCGGCTGTATCGCCTGCACAACTATAAATTCCCGAAACAGGAAGGTCTGTTGAATTATTATAGGTACAACTGCCGTCAGATGCTGTTAAGGTTACAGAATAATCGGCGCTTGCGGTATAAGTATGAACAGGAGTAGCGAGTGTGCTGGTGCTGCCATCTCCGAAACTCCATAAATAGGATGTCATAGTAGCGCCGGATGGTGTGCTTGTGCTAAAATCGATCACCTCACTTGTGGAACTTGACGAGGCGATGCTCGACAATATCACTGTGCCGCATTCCGGATAGGCTACACTTACACTCTGGAAAAAATTATTGCCACATATAGTATCAATTACTTTAACACTATCGCCTGAACCATATGCTGTAGAATCATATACTACAACCATTGTTAAGGTAACGGTATAAGTACCGGTAGATGCATAAGTATGATTTGTAGTACCTCCCCAATCAGTGCCGCTGCTTCCGTCGCCGAAATTGTACGAGTAATAGACTTTTTCCAGGCCTGTAGCCGCAAAGCCCGTAGTGTTTGTAAACTGCATTTGCAGTAACCTGCTGCCTGCCGGGTCTGCCGAATAAGTAAATGCTGGGCTGCACTGAGCCATCGCGCTGTTTATTGCTAAGGCTGCAATAAAGAATAAGAATAGTTTTTTCATTTTCTGAAGTTTTTTGAAGGGTACATTTTTTGCTTTCTGTCTTGTTAGACGAAGGGTTTGGTATAAATGTTAGAGATGTTTTGGGATTTATTTTTGGTGTATATATACACGGCAATTAGAAACTACTTTAGATTTTTTTAAAATAGTTTGTTGAGAGAAGATACAGAATAGGCATAAGGGCTATTATTGGAAGGATTTTTCCTTCGGGTATATAGTTCGTATAATATATGTTGAGACGCCTTTTTAACGAACAAACTCCTTATATTTTCACAGCCCAACCCATATACAAAATATTTTTATCATTGCTTTCAACCAAATGAAAATTCTTCCCGAGTTCTGCGTAGGTCCATTCTCCTTTGGCTCTCTTGCGTAAATAGCTGAGCATTTTGGGTATAGAAACATTAGGTTGAGTGCCGCGGAATTCTTTTAGCTCGAAATTGTTTTGCAAAAGAACTGACTTTAATTCTTCGGGCTTGATGAACATCTCCCAAACATGTACATTGGTCGACATAAATGCCCACCGTTTCCATTCCTGCCATATTTTAATAGCAACCAATTTGCTTATAAACGTCCGGTTGAAAGTGTCAAAGAAAAAAACGCCTCCCCTTTTTAATACTCTCGATATTTCAGAAATTACCTTCGGTAAATCGCGTACATGCTCCAGTACATCGCAGCAGAAAACAACATCAAATGAACTGTCGGGATAGGGGAGTGCTTCGCCTGTTCCTTTATCGTACTTTATACTAAGCCCGCTCACCCTTGCATGGTTTGAGGCTACATGAAGGGATTGTTCCGAAGGGTCTATACCTGTAGTGTCAAAACCCATGCGTGCGATTTCTTCGGTAAGTATTCCGCCACCGCATCCAACTTCCAATGCTTTTTTACCCATGGTGTCCATTTTCAGTTCTTCCACAATTTTCCTGCGCGAATAACCTACCCGCACGGGGTTAACACTCGTAAGCAGCATATACAATACGCTATCGGGTTGCCACCATGTTAGACTTTCCGCATTGTAAAAGTCATTGTCTATCCGATTGTAAACTTCCTGTGAAACTCCTTTCATGTTTATTATGTTTTAGTTTATTTTTCGCATTCTCAACGTTTGCTGATAAAATGAAATTTTTATACTAAAAACGCACAAGCGTTTATTATGCTTCACTTGTCAAAAAGTGATAGAGCGATAAAACTAAATAGGTTGTAGTGACCTCGTCAGGAATCGAACCTGAATCTGGAGTTCCGGAAACTCTAATACTATCCGTTGTACTACGAGGCCATTAATTATTATGGTAACAAAGATATTATGTTAATGGCAATTCAGAAAACGACAACCCGATCTTTTAAAGAATATTACAGTAGATTTATAATTTCGGGTGTTATTTTGACATTTTAGAAAAGATAAAATGATAAATGTAAATGCTTCGTAAGATTTTGCTGCTGGGTTTTTTAGCCCTTCTTTCTATCATTTCAGGCGTGTTAATGTCCGAGGTATCGTGGATAGGAAGGATGGGGATGCGTTTTTTTTATAAAGAATTTGAACTCCTGAAAATATGGTGGCAAGGGGCGCTCCTCGTATATAGCGTTTTAATCGTGATGTATATTGTGCAAGCCATTTTGCTAAAAGTTTTACCCGGAAAAATCTCAAAAATTATTTTTATTGTATTGCTACTTGCAGGCATGGCAGGCATGTATGCCACTTACAACGACTTTAGGGAAGATTTCTCTCATCGACTTGCCGGTGAACGATTTCATATAGGCTTTTATTTATTCTGGGTAGGCAGCATAATGACTTCGTTCTTTTTTCTCCTTGAGAAAGGAAAAACTAAAAAGACTATAAATTCAAGTAGTAAGGACGTAGTAAATCAATAAACTCCGCGGAATACTCATGCTCATTTTTTCGTATGATTAGTGTTTGTTCCGTCTTTTCTTTTATCGGGAACCTGCGACATAAGCCCACTATTCTTTTTACGCTTTCGTCTTTTCTATGCTTAACAAGGAGTTTGTTAAAAACGTGCCATTTTTTTTCTGCTAATAACAATTCCCACTTTGCAAATTCATCTGTGGGCAGAAGGACGGAAACATAACCATCGTCTTCCAATAAATTATCAATAACACCAAACAAACTGGCATGGGTTAATGTGAGCGTATGTTTTGCCATGTTGCGCTTCGCCTCATCTCCCAGTAAACTATTTTGAAAAAAGGGAGGGTTACAAATAATAAGGTCGTATTTTTTTGCGAAAGTGGAGTTGCGAACATTTCCTTCTATTATTGCAATGCGTTCCTTCCATAAAGACGATAATACATTTTGTTTTGCTTGCTGAGCAGCATCACTATCCAACTCTATCGCATCGATTGTGATTTCAATATTTTTCTGAGCCAGCATCAATGACAGTAAGCCTGTACCTGTTCCTATATCCAATACCTTTTTTACACCGGGCAATACAGGCGTCCATGCACCCTGAATGCAGGCATCGGTTGATACCTTCATAGCGCATTTGTCCTGCGTGATTGTAAATTGTTTGAACTGAAAATAATTATTGCTCATTACCAACTTGCCCGTGCTGTCGGGGTAACACTAAAATCAGAGAATTGTCCGTTAAGGTATTTATAATAGGCAGTAATACCAATCATTGCGGCGTTGTCCGTACAATACTCAAATTTGGGTATGTGCACCTGCCATCCGTTTTTTTCACCGGCTTCAACTACAGCTTTTCTTAATCCTGAATTGGCAGATACACCTCCCGCAATCCCGATTTGATTTATGCGTAACTCATTTGCAGCTTTTTGCAATTTATTAATGAGCATCCTGATGATGGTGTATTGCGCAGAGGCGCAAATATCATGCACATTTTTTTCAACGAATTGGGGGTCTATTTTTTTCTGAGCCTGCAAAAAATATAATACTGCTGTTTTTATTCCGCTGAAGCTGAAATCATATTCTTTCATATCAGTTATGGGAAAAGTAAAGCGGCGCGGGTCGCCATCTTTGGCATATTTATCTACCCACGGACCGCCGGGATATGGAAAGCCCAGCATTTTAGCAATTTTATCAAAAGCTTCACCTGCTGCATCATCGACCGTTTCACCGATTAACTGCATATCCATATAATCCCTGCACACCACCAACTGCGTATGCCCGCCCGAAACAGTAAGGCATAAAAACGGAAACTCTGGATGAGGCTCGTCTATAAAATGGGCAAGTACATGCGCCTGCAGATGATGTACCGCAATCAAAGGGATATTCAAAGCCTGTGCGTATGATTTTGCAAAACAGGCTCCCACCAGCAGCGCACCAATAAGACCCGGAGCTTGTGTAAAAGCCACTGCATGGATATTTGTTTTATCCACGCCTGCTGTTTTCAAAGCCTCATCAACAACCGGTACTATATGTCTGATATGTGCTCTTGATGCGAGTTCGGGCACTACCCCTCCATATTTTGCATGTTCTTTCTGCGAGGCTGTAATGTTGCTTAAAACCTTTCCGTCAACCACCACAGCAGCACTTGTTTCATCACACGACGATTCAATGGCTAATATATTTATCATATCGGGAGTTGATAAGTGATTACACTGTTGCTGGGCTGACTTCCTGCATTTCTTCTTCCTGCCGCGTTTCGTTCCATTCCACTATGAAATTATTTCTTCCGGTTCCCGTGAGTATGTGCAAGAATTTTTGTTGTATTAATTCGAGCATGGCAAGAAAAGTGAATATTGCGTGTATCCTGTTGTCAAGCACGGCAAACAAAGTATCGAAAGGAATGCGTTTTTTTTCTCTTAGGGTATCTATTAAAATCCCGCGTTGCCCTTCCATGGTATAATTATATTTTACTACCACATGCTGGGGCTTATTCAACCTGTCTTCAAATTTTTTCATCACACGGTCATACGCCTGCATGAGCTTGTATATGGTGACGGTTTGTATTTCAGTGCCTTCAGCATATGTTTCACCCAGCAATTCCATTTCCTGGCGGATGTTACCGCGTTTTTGTTGCATCAGCCTGTCTGCTTCCAACATCACCATTTGCTCTGCCGCTTCTTTAAAACGCTTATACTCTAATACTTTATCTATAAGTTCACGGCGTGGGTCAATTTCTTTCCCTTCTGCATCCAGTTCACGCCTCGGTAAAAGCATCTTTGCTTTAATACGCATTAGCGTAGAAACAAAAAGAATAAACTCACTCGCCAATTCTATATTCAATGATTCCAATGAATGTATATAAACAAGGAATTCATTTGTAATCTTTGATATAGGTATGTTATAAATATCCAGTTCGTCCCGCTCAATGAAAAACAACAGAAGGTCGAAGGGACCCTCAAACTGCGGTAGTTTTATTTGATATGATTCCGACATCGGGTAAGAATTATCGAGGCTTTATATGCTCTAACCCCAAAAATAACTTTTTTTAATGTTAATCTGCTAAAATTTATATTCCATGCCCAACGTAAATAACTGCTTTACTTGCAGCCATCCCAACCAGTCACCGGGATTATTCTTCAACACTTCTACCCCCGCTTGATTCTTATATGTTTTGATATACGGAATACTATTATCATAAATAAACGTAGCCCCAAGTGTCAGGTTCATGGATTTGGATATTTTATACGAATACAAATTATCAAAAAGGAAAGAAATGTTTGATGGATTATCGCGCTTCACAATATTGCCCACACTGTCTTTTGTATCTTTCGCCAGGTAATTTGAATACATATCAAGGCGCGTTTTAAATACCATTTTTTTATTAATATTCCACGTATATCTTCCCGAGAAATAAGCGCCGAACTGATAAAGAACGGTTTTATTATAATCCACACCAAAAGCTCCCTGCGGCGATTGCGAAGTATAGTCCTTGCTAGCTAAGGTTATACGCCCTGCAAGCGGTGAGAGAAAAAAACTTATATCCGAGCCTTTCCTGTATTCACCTCCTGCTGCAATCGTAAAATAACCCGGTGTTAAAAAATCAGATGTAGGCGCATTTTCCCAATTGGGATTTGTATAATCGTATCCCTTGGTGAATTGTGATTTGAAATTGAACAGTCCGGTAAGATAAAAGTTCTTTACAGTATCAACACGATATCCATACTTGGAGGTAAAATCAATTCGGTCGTCTGTTTTATGAGGGACAAAGCCGGTAGAATAGGCATAATAAAGTCCATAAGTCATATCAAGGTTATTGCTCCATACCGCTCTGCCGTGCAGCCTGTCGAGATGTCCGCTGAAAATGGAATTAATAGTCAGCGAAGCTACTTCACCGCCGGCAGACCAATTGTGCAGGAAGCCCTCATTAAAGCCAATATCAAATATGCCACCATAGCTCCATGCTATGGTATCCTTGTTTTCTGTTGCTAATTCCTTTTGCACATCATCTGCGTTTTTTAATTGTGCCTGCGATACGCAAAAACAAAATGCACAAAAGCAGAAAAGTAAAGTTGTTTTTTTCATACACTTATTTTTAAAAAGTTATCTTGGTTTGTATTTAGCTTCTTCGAGAAAACGTGTGTCGTCTATATGTTGACTATACATTTGCTGCGCCGTCATTTGCGGGTACCATGTTGAATCTACGGATGATGGCTGGTTAAGCAATTGCGGCATGCTGGTTTTAGGATGTTGGTTCATGTAGGCAAGCACCATCTTGTATCCAAGCCATGTGCCGGTGTTCCCCGGGCTTTCTGCCGATATCTGGTCAGAACAAGGTCCATCAGTTACATAAGGAAAAACAGTCCGCATTTCATTGCTGTACAGATAATTGTGCTCTATGAAGAAATTATAAATTTTCTCTTCATTTTTGTTGCACCAGTCCAATTGTTTTTGGGTGAATCCGAACAATACAGAGTCTGGTGTACTAGGTAAAACCTTATGAAGGTAGTATTGCTGCTTGCCTCTTTGTATCATCATATCCAGCAGTGTCCTGTTGCCGGAATTATCGTCCATAAGAAAGGGATGTTTTTCTAAGTAAATGACACTTAATGCCGCAACAGGTATATAGGAGGGTCGTAAATGAGAATGCATATATGCAGGAATTTCTATAGAGTTATAAAAGACATAATCATCTCCCAAAAACATATCAAGACCGATACCTACTATATCGCTTCCTACTGTAAATGCACTGTATTTATTCAACTGCGACGAAAGGAAAATGATGCGGGGCACTTTATAATCGGGATAATAATATTTCATAAATTGAAATGCCTTCACTAATTCATTTTCTATTTCTTTTGTATCGGGATAATGATTTATTATGGTATCGTGTAAGCCTATGTAATCTCTATTAGTCAGTAATTCTCTTAATGCCTTGTTTGTGTCTGAATAGTTGCCGTGTATGCCCAATTCTAAAAGGGTATCAAGATAAAAGTCAAGAAAATCACGATATTTTTGTTTAAGTTGCGTTAGCCCGTCAGCAATTTTGTTAGTGTCTGTCTTATATAAGTCTATATCGAAACGGGAGGTTTCAAGTGATACTTTTATGCCCGATACATCAGGAACATTTGAATTATTGCCTCCACAACTACAGATTGATAAAACAATTAAAAAAAAACAAAAGGAACATATAATTTTACCTGATAAATTTATTTGTGACATTTGAATGTGTTTACTTTGCTGCAAAAATAACAATTCAGGTTAAACCGGAAGTTGTTTTGTCAGTTTCACAAAGTTGTTATATTTATTGCCATAATTCAATAGTATTTATGAAAAAAACATTTTTAATTACCACAACAGCCATATTGATAGCTTTTACTGTAAAAGCACAAGAAGTTGAATACAGGAACGCGCCTCCCGAAGAAATCCCAATGCGGAGGTTTGACCCTAACCGGCTCCGTTTCGGAGTATTTGTTGCGCCTACGCTTTCATGGATGCACCCTACCGCCTCTAAAAGCGACGATGGCAATTATTATGTAAATAATAAAGGTAGTAAAACAGGCTTTATATGGGGATTAATCAGCGAATACCGTTTCGCTTCGAATTATTCCACGGTATTTGGCTTCGATATAAATGCGACGGGCGGTAAAATTGATGCGACGCTTAATCCCTCCCAGCTGAGCCCTGCTACGCCAAGTACGGTGTTGACTGCAGATTACGATTATAAACTTCAATATATCGAAATACCGCTCGCTTTGAAATTACATTCAGACCCCTTGGGCAAATCGCGCCTTAAAATATTCGGGCAATTAGGGCTTACTCTTGCCGTAAACATAAGTAGAAAAGCAACGTATGATGTTGCCTATAACGATGCAAACGGTGTAGAAAAAACTCAATCGGGTGATAATGAAAAATTACAAGGCTCTCTTGCGGTAGCTCCGATTATATTACAATTGAATGTCGGAGCCGGGATTGAATATCCCATTGCAAGTAAATTATCGCTCTATTCGGGCATATTTTTTAATAATGGGTTTTTACCCAGTGCCATTAATCCAAAAAATTATGAAATGGGCTATGATGGAAACTTTTCAGATGGGAATGTGCGCCTCAACAATATCGCATTGAGGATAGGGATGTTCTTTTAACACGCATTAATAGGATTAATCGTGCTATATATAATAACTTTGCGGTGTTTTAAATTATTCCTTGTTTAA
>Ga0207047_1009_pt1 | contig 50546 bp, 53 predicted proteins | sample Alteio_BWMinCont_67_FD_153302 | JGI IMG/M metagenome (GOLD analysis project Ga0207047, IMG submission 153302) | Enriched cells from forest soil in Barre Woods Harvard Forest LTER site, Petersham, Massachusetts, United States -... | ecosystem: Environmental > Terrestrial > Soil > Temperate forest >...
TTTTGAACTTGGATCTATCATATTCAAATGTTATCAATAAATTTGTTTCAAATGCATGATCAATATTATATGTTATTTCTTGAAATGTTATATTTTCAGGTGGTCTGTTTTTAATATACCAGCTATAAGAACAATAGGCCCAATAATCAATAATGAATCGATTTATCATATGATCAATTTCGAAATAGGGGGTGTTTTTAAGACAAGTTATGAATGATTTGAGAAGATCGCTGTCTAAATCAGGTCGATCACCACAAGAAATTTTCTTAAAAAAAATCATAGAATTAACCTTAAATGGAGAATGTTCACATAACACAGGAGATATCTTTATTGTCTCATGAGGGATAAGTTCTATTAATTCTTTTATTTTCTTTTTTTTGAGTTCCATAAAATTTTTTAAATATTTTGGACGAAAGATTTTTTCTTCATAATTATTATCGAGCTCTTGTCTCATAATATAATGGTCAAAATCGCAGGGACATTTGAAAGAGTACACGGGTAATATATATACTTGTGTCCTACTATGAGGACCGAAATAGCCATCATACATTTGAAATCCCCTAAGCTTTATTTTAGTCATTTGTTCTTTGATCTTCATAAAATGAGATTAAATTTAATTATTATTCAATTTTAAATCTTGAATAAATATATATGGCTGCTGCATCTGAACCACTCGTTGACCAACAAATTAAAATTTTACAAAATTATGATGATATAATAAATAAAATCAAAGATGATCATAAAATAAATACAGATCGAAGACAAAAAGGGGCACAAGAAATAACAACTGCGTTTGATAATTTAGTTAGTCAAATTCAGAAAGATGAAAGTTTGAATGCGGGGTTGAAACAAACTAAAATTGACACGCTGAGTGAAGCTAGGAACCAACGAAGTAATTTGCTGGGACAATGGGATGTGGATTTTCTAAAATTAACTAGGCGTTTATGGACTTACGGTGGGTCAATATATTATGCTTTGGATGATGCAAAAAAAATTAACCGTGAAGCTCTCGCATCTATTGCAAAAATTCCCAGAGATGTGTTGCCAGCAGAAAATGTTGCAAATAGGCTAAAATCAATTGAAGCTGAAAGAATCCTACGATTAGAGCAATTGGGTTTAACTGATAAAATAACAAAATTGACTAGAAGTATCCCAATTTATCAGGAAGAAGAAAGAATTCTATCCAAAAGACTCGATGAATTGTTAATGGGCTTGACTGGCGGCGGTGGGAAATATTATGCGAAATACATGAAATATAAAACGAAATATATCACTTTTAAAAATTTGATATTGTGAATCATTGTTTGCTACTTTGTAAAAGATTTAATTATCCTGAAGATGTCTGAGAAAAGACGTGTTTATATCGAAATTGTGAGGGAATTTAATGAAATTCTTAGGAATCATGTGATTGCTCAAATGGATATTCCTCTCAATGTGTTATTAACTGCACCATGTGATGTTCGAGAAACTAAATGGTTAATGTATGCTAGGGTAAAAATTAACGATATGGAATTAAAATTTCTGATTCCAATGAAACGTTTCGTACGGAATCGTCGTGATCTTGGACCAGAATATAAAGTCAGATCAGGCACAGACTGTGTACCTCTCTTGATTCCGGATCTTTACCGGACTATTGGAAAAATAATCCATGCGCATACTTTTAGCGGTCATAAAATCTTATTGAAGCTTCGAGACAAATTGAAAAATAACTTGAAGTATTGGCATATTTATTCAGTACAATCCACAGATGTCATGTTGCAACATCCCAAACTAACAAAGCAAACGACCTTGCAGGCTTGCCTAGAGAGATATATCGGCCCAGAAATTGCCAAGGTGCAACTTCACAAAAATGCTCACGAATTCTCAGGAGCTTTAGACAAAGCAATAAAACAAGTCAAACCGATAATCTTCTTAGAATTATTAAAAACATGGCCCAAAATTCCAACTGTCTTAGTATCAATTATTATGAATTTTTTCTAATTGGTATATATATAAATGGCTGAATCTTTACTTGACCAACAAATTAAAATATTAAAAAATTATGAGGAGATAATAACAAAAATATATCACAAACAGAGGGATCAAATGGGGCTAAGGACCGATGCACCAGCTGAAATTAATCGGAAGTTTGCTATTTTACAATCTAAAATTGAGGAAAATCATACCTTAAGCCCAGAACTAAAGCAGACTCAAATTGATACATTGAATGAAGTCAAAAAACAACGTCTTGATATGTTACGGCGAGATGACGCGAATTTTCGAAAAATAACTCGACGTTTACAAACATTCAGCTTTATAATACCACATCAAATTATGTACAACATAGAAACCATCAATAATGAAGCTCTCGAATCAGTCAAAAAAATTCCAATAGATCGTATCCCTAAAGAAAATCTGGCCAGTAGAATAAAATCTATTGAAGATGAAAGAATCCAACGATTAGAGAAACTTGATTTAACCGATGTAATAGCTAAAATCGAAGCGAAAATTCCAATTGCTATGGAAGAAGAAAGAGTTTCCGCCCAAAGAACCGCAGAATTAGTGGGAGTGTTATCCGGTGGCGGTGGAAAATATTATGGGAAATATGTGAAATATAAAATTAAGTATATGAACCTTAAAAAATCTATTTAAAGAAGAGCCAATGATTCGTTAGCTGATCTAATGAATCCATTATAAACGGATTTCAAAGTGAAAAATAATGATTCGAATTTTTCGCAATTCTTTGGATAAAATTCGTTATTCCATTTCTTATAATGGTGATTTCTGTAATAGCAATATTTGATTGTTCCACATATTTCTTCTGTTATGTATTCTGGTGGAAAATCTGGCATATCCTCCATTTTGCATATCGCTTGCCGATACTGTTCATACGTTCGTTTTTCCAAAGGTATGTATACCAACGCATAAGGAAAACTCTTCAGTGCCAACTCATATAATTCAGCTGTATGTTCTTCTGCAGGAATAACGTAAAGCAAACTACCATATTTTTTAAGCGCTAACTTTTTTAATTCATATGTTTTTAGATGAGATGCCAAATGATAATATACCCTCGCATCAATTTCAACAGCGAATAGGCTCAAACTCGCTGTCTTATGTACCTCTGGAATGTGAACCCACGCTGAATAATCTGTCTTCAGCGCAAGTTTACACAGTCCGTAATCCCTATAATGCATCGGAACCGTTTTTAAATAACCACCATTCATCTCTATGATAATTCGATACAAAGAATACGTCTTTCTCGATTCCGGAACCCATTCCAACGACCACAGTGATTTACTCACAGCCAATTCACAAATTTCTTCTGTCTTAAATGCCTCCGGGACAAATTTTAATGCATCGTAATCCGCATTAACTGCTGCTAAACATAGCTCATATGTAATCATATTCGATGGAACAAATTGAAGTTGAACCGGATTTTCTTCCCCCAAAGCACCAAAGATCTGTAGACAAACAATAGCTAAACAGAAAATACGACGCATATTCATTTTCCTGAGATACATAAATTGAATAAATTTAAGAGTAGATTAAGCTGACGAAAAATCAATTTTTTATAAATGCTATATAATATGGTTAGTCATTTTGGACAATTTTCATTAATCGGAGTGAATTTCCTTACAGTTATTCTCGCAGCAATAATTTTTTATATTGTGGCATCATGGTATCAAGTCTTGGCGAAATGGATTGCACTCAAACCGGACAGCAACAGAGACAGTTTCAATGCTTCGTTAAAATTAGCAGTAATTTGGACAATTCTTGTCCTAATGATATTTATCATCACTTTTTATCTGACATATAATCCCAAATTAAAATATCTATCCGATTGGGGTGGACATAACGTTCTTGACGATCCAGTTGAAGAAACTGGCATCGGTGAAGTATTATAAAAAAAACAGATCCCCTAACGGATGCTTACAAAAAAACAATCTCATATTAATCGAATTAATCAAAGAGACTAATCCGTCTTCCAAATTAAAAATCTCTATTATTTTCTTATATAAAATTCCCGATTGATGAATCAAAACTACCTTTTCCTCTTTTATTAAATTAATCAATGTTGTTGACGTTGCCGTTTTACTAAATACCAAATCAACAAACTTTAGTAATATCGGTGCCTTATCTTTCAATATATGACAAACCAAATTACGATATTCTTTGACCAAATCCATTTTCCAACTTTGTACTTGGTAAAATAATATTTTCACAATTCCCAATTGATATAACGCAATCACTTCAGCAAAACTCTGATCACCTGAAACAAAAATCAATTCCTGACTAATGGCCATCATATAAATCATATCATCATGACTAATTGATTCATTAATAAAGATCCTTAATTTTATTTTTTGATATTCATGGAGAATTATATCTTCATACTCTATCGTATTGTCAGGAACAAGATAACAATCGCGTGAGATAATCATAATATCAATCCATCGATCTGGATCCCATCTCGAAAGACAAATTGTTTCAATAAATTTTATTAAATATGAATAGTTATTTTCTGCTGAATCTGAATTATACGCGAAATAAAATTTCGTTGTAGGTAAAAATTTAAGGTATGATATTAATTTTTTATCATATACTCGATCGGGTAACTTTATTCCTAAATGAATTCCCATGCATGGATATTTTTTTTGATTTAGCCCGATTCCCGCTGATCCTACAATGGCTAATATAAGGTCGTCGTATACCCATTTTTCATCTTTTATATGGCAAGCTGATTTTGATATGAGGGAACTCAGATTATGTTCTGCCCCAATGCACTCGCGACAAGAACATACTTCCAACTGATTTCGCATTTTAGCCAAACAGATATCCCCAACGGTTTTTAATTCTCGGCTTCTATGTCTATCCCCTTCGGGAACAAGATCATCAACATCATCAACACCACCATCCAAACGTTTCATTATAACAAGTATTTCATAATTAGGATTAAAAATATATCTTCTCTCTTCATGACAAAATTCCCTCCCCCTCCCCATGCTAATAAATTTGAGAAAATATAGATTAACCTCCAATGAAAATTCTGCCACTCTCAAGAACAATCCATTAGTGATGATTTTCGTTATATCCAAATAAATTGTCACATATAAATCCCGCAATATTCTTTTCCCCCTCAATGAACAAATAAACTTCTCATCGTGCCCCTTTTCACTAACATAATCAATTATTACAAACCCCGGATCTCTATTTATAGTTATAAACACATCTTTCCATATTTGAGATTGATTAATGATATATTTACTCCTTATCTCAAATTTTGACTCCATTGATTCGAATTTCGAGTCACAATATCTAAATATCTCTTTTTTTTCACCCAACTGACTCTGAATTGGTGCATTCTCATCGATTCCAATGCGCCAACCATTATATTCATCCAGAAACACGACAATTTTCTTCCCGGGAATATCATTAAATCTTTTCATATTAGCACCAACAGCTCCCACATAAATTTGTTTATGACATGAAGACATTTTCTCACTTTGCTTACACAAAGTTATATATTGTTCCAAAGTATATATCTGAGCTGCCTTCTCTTCTTTCACCAACGAATCACGAATTAATTTTCCATCTGCCGCCGTTCTAACAACCAAAAATATACTATCCTCAGGATAAAACTTATCAGCAATAAATTTATTCTTCACACCAAACATCACATCACCAAATCCCCAAGACTTCTGGCAATAAATCACAATATGAAAATAACTCTCCTCATAAAACACATTTCTAAAGAATCTAAACAGAAACATACGAAAATATTCATGGATATCGAACATTGCATCTATTTTCGAATAATACCCAAGCATTTCAAAAATTCTTTCCATGTCACCAACCTGCCTCGCGTTATTTTTATCTAACATCAACTTAAAAATTTTAACGTACTTTTGATATAACTTGGATTTTTTAAATGCTTTCACTTGATCTTTACTGAAATATTTTATTAATAAACAATCTATGTCATCAGACATTTATCAGAAAGAATGAATATAATTTTTATAAAAAAGCTCGCAGGGACTATATATTTCAATATTTTATTTGGATATACTGAGCTGCATTGCGATTTTGCGAGAGTGCTATACGACAAATTTTTTCCGTTTGTGTCTTTACGTATTCAAGTGCTAATCCTGAGTTGCTTACAGCCAATTCGCAAATTTCGTCTGTTTGCAGTGCAACGTGACATAATGAATTTCCATTCTGTCGTACAGCTGCTAAAGACATTTTTTCTGTTTTGAATGGCGCATTTTTTAGTTGATTTCCGTCCTTCTCAACTAATGATGTCCATATTTCTTCCAACAAAGCGGTAGAAAGTACATGAGCCCATTCCGTATTTTTAATGTAGGAATAGATATCAACATTTTGGAAAAAAGCCAATCGAACTATCTCATTGATAAATTTTACCGTTAAATCTGGAATAGGGACAATATTTTTTATCTCACTGTAGTTTTGGCGGACAGCAATAGTATATAATTTTTCTCTTATTGGCATGGCCATTGTTTTGATATCTTGAACGTACTCCAAAGCGCTTCCATCTTGTGCAAGAGCGATTTCACAAAGTTTTACGTACTGTTCTTTGTCAATGGATTTCACAAAGAATAACGTTCGCCCGGCTTTACTCATGGCGATTTCATACATTTCATACGTTGCAGATATTTCAGGATAGACCACCCACGGTACACGATCGCATCCACATATATGTTTTATCAACCAAGGATCTTTATTAATTGCCTTGGTCCATAACTCTTCTGCTCTGGGGTGATATCCAATAATTTTATCTTTAACATCATGAATAGCCTCAGGATCTCCCGCAATCGCAGCTAAACATAACTCATCAGTCTGATCTCTAACATCTTTCAACACATGCGGATCTTTCAAAATGGCAATTTTACAAATTTCATATGTTTGATTCACAACGCTCTTCAAAACAAGTGGATTTTGTTCAACGGCAGCGATACATAATCTGTTATCATTCCATATTTCTTTCCTCTCTGATAGTATTATTTGATTTGCCACATATCCATCACCAGCGGTGAGAACCGCTGCACCATCAGGAATGTCAACTTGTCTAAAATATTTATAATTCTCCAGTCCATATTTATAAGTGAATACCGTTTTGTTTATTTCAGAAAAATATAAACAATTTTCGCTATTGGTATCAACATTTAATCCTATTTTATACTGAAACCCAACGTCCGTATCCGCTAGCGTTGTGACTAAGATAAAAGTTTCACCCCCATGTAATAAATTAAATTCCCTCCCCGAAAGTGTCGTCATTGTATATATAATGATTACATTAATAGGAGCAGTTAACCTTTTAAATTTCAAATTTAAAAATTGATTTATAGATTGCTTGAAAGCTTCGTTTAAAAGGCTATGTTTCACTTTTAAATGGCGACAAAGAAAGTAGAATACAAACTTGTGTGCGACAACGATCCCGCTGGTTTAAGCACAATAATAACTGCACATATGGCGAATGGGTGGAAATTATTTGGGCAGCCAACGCAAGGCGGTGGATACGCGCGCTACTTGACACATTGCCAAGCTATTTTGAAAGAAGTTCCCACACAGCCTTCAGAAAATGAAGCAAAAAATTGAAATCTAAAACTATTTGAACAGCTTTAGAAGAAATTGTTCGTTTATGACTGCTGAAATGGCCGACGAGATGTCAGCTGACGAGGCTGCCGAGATGGCAGCCGAGATGGCGACCCAGAAGGCTATGGATAATATTCTCAATAGTACTGACCCGGCCCTTTTTGGATTGGCTGAGCATATTCGCCTCGATCGGGCCAATATCGCAGCAAATGAGGTAATTCGGCAAAGTCTAATTGCACGTAAAGATGAATTGAAAATTATCGTTGGAGCTCGAGCTAAACGAGTGAAAGCTCATTTTCGAATCTTGTGCACAGGTACCCGATATGGATTAAGTGTTGCCACAATCATTGGAAGTCGAAATTATGCAGAAACCGCGGTGATATATGTCCCTTTAGACATAGATGAAAAGAAAGACCCCCAATTCACAAACACTGGCGCAGATTATTCAACGATTCGAAAACATTCTTCTTTCGCTGATATTCTCAGGGAGATCGAGCGCGTGAGGGCGCTTCCAGCAACAGTAGAAGTCGACGCTGCCCCCGGATAAAAAAAATTGAAATTTAAACATTTTGCATACTTATTTTATATATAGAATGACTCGGCCTCTACCTCTTAAAAGGGAAAGAGTGTCCGCCTCAATAGCTTAATGGACTAGAGCAAACGCCTTCTAAGCGTCAAGATCTGGATTCGAATTCCAGTTGAGGTTGCCAATGTAGTTTAATGGATCAGAACGATCGCCTTCTAAGCGATAGATACGGGTTCGATTCCCGGCTTTGGCTTACTTTTTTTATTAAATAGACTAAAAATTTTGAAATATAAAGTTTTTGCGCAGTTGTTTAAATAATTTCCTCATTATTTACGAATTCGATGAAGATGTTTCTCTTTGACATCGATGGTACTTTGACGCCTGCGCGGCAGTCTATAGATCCCAGTATGAAAAAGTTTCTACTTGAATTAAAAGAGCAGAAAATAATTCTTGGTGTCGTAGGCGGTTCCAATTTCGAAAAAGCTAAAGAGCAACTTGGCGATGATATTTTGGAAATATTTGATTATGTGTTTTCAGAGAATGGCCTAGTCTATTACAAAAACGGAAAGGAAATTCATAAGAAGCAATTAACGTCGTATATTCCGCAGGATGAGTTGACTAAGTTCGTCAGTGAGGCCCTAAAATATATCGCTGGTTTAGATATTCCTGTTAAGACTGGAACATTCGTAGAAATGCGTTGCGGAATGTTGAATATTTCCCCTGTGGGACGGAATTGTACAGCGAAAGAACGAGCAGATTTTGCAATTTTAAACGCTGAACGTAAAATTGTCCCAACTATGATCTCTCACATGAAACTAAAATTCCCCAATATGAAAGTTGACTACTCAATTGGCGGACAAATTAGTTTTGATGTATTTCCTAGCGGTCTGAATAAGACATTTTGTCTTTCATATTTAGAAGAAAAAGAAATCCATTTCTTTGGCGATAAAACTGAACCGGGTGGGAATGATTATGAGATATTTAAAGATCCACGAGTGATTCCCCATCACGTAAATTCCTGGAATGACACGAAACTAATTTGTGAGGATCTTGGTGTGTTGTCAAAAATTCCATCGACTTCAGCGTAACACTCCTCATATCAGAAATATATGATAAATTTAGCTTCGTTGTCGACTTACGTATTTCTTTTTCATCTTCTGGGAAATCCGACGAGATTGCTTGAACATCGGCGAATTTTACAACACTGTTTGCCTTTAAAGTTCTCCCCACGGGTAATTGACAAAATAAATGCATATCTCCAAACAATTGAGGCAAAGTTCCAAACCCTTTGGTCAAATCTTTTCTTTCTATTTTCGTTTTAAGCTTCATTGATAGTTCATTCACAAATCCAGTTAATGTGCCTTGGAATGGAACGAACCTCTTCGAATCGGTGTATATGTTACCAACTAATCCACACATATTTTTTAAATAGGGTCTGATAATCAAATGATTAACATCAGGATGCCCTACTCCAATAAAAGCATATCTGAAGGAATTTTCTTCTTTTTTCACAAGTACATCCGGATCAAATAGCGATATGAATACATATGGAATGGAATACATATCTTTAGGCACTGTACTCTTCAGAACAAAGAATTCATCCCTAAAAACATTCGGATCAGATAATCGCAGAAATGCTTCCAATAAAGCATTTAAATGATTCGTTTGTAATTGTAATGCCTTGAATTCTTTGCTCATGATTGGCAAGCAATACTTTGAAATTTGTATAGAGATCGACAAATGGTATCAATTTCAATATTCTGGAAAAATTGAAATAGTGAAATCATTGGAATATTTTATGTGATGTTTGTTCACTTAGGGTCTTTGAGATGGACAACGATGGTTGGCAAATTGTTTCATATGGGAAGAAGAAGGTGAAGAAGCCGAATCGACCGTCTCAACGCAAACGCAAACGAATTCAGAAAGCTGCAGAGGAAATCAAGAGACGAGCACCACCACCACCACTACCCACAGTAGCAAAGAAGTCATACACCGGAACTATCGTGTGCGGTGATTGGGATGAACTTATGGCCGCCAGACAGGCCGAAAGAGAAGGACGCGATCCAGAAGAAGCTCTAGTCAATATGAGATACTTCTCCGGAGTCTATGAATAAAAAAAATGAAATTTAAATCTATTACATCATAAAACATATTCAAATATGTTTATAATGCAACAAATCAAACTCGAGGGATTTAGAATATTTTCCGATCATCATGTTCTGCCAATATATTCTTATACATGTCCGTGTGGAATTAAAGTATATTTAGAGGATTTTATAAGTGATACCAATAGAACTATATTTAAAACCAAATACTTCAAAAACTTTAGGGAACTTGTAAAAGGAAAAACACTTCATAAAGAAAGTGAATATATGAAAAAAATACCTCATGTTGAAATAAAAATAAATAAAATATGTACAAATCATCCGATTAAATTTACTCCATCAGATTATAAACCGGCGAATTTATATGTTCACAAAATTTATTATAATCCACAATATCGAAATATCATGGATGAACTATATCAATCATTGTTAGAATCAGATGATTTCAAAATAGGTTCCTGGTTAGGGAGATTTGCTCTGAACTACTGGGTGACGGGTCAACATAGTTGGTTCGACCATTCGAACTTCAGTGCAACACTTGAACAAAAAAAAATATTTATATCAGAAGCAGCAGAGACAAAATTATTAGATAAGATAAATCAAGATCTGCAGAAATATCTTAACGAAATAAATAAAGCTTTACCGAATATAATTACTCCATTAAGAAAAGTCATTTGTGAATATAATTATTCCGCTCTTCATTTTATGGGGGTATTAATCGCACAATTTAAAAGTGATATTGAGAAATATATCGATTAAAAATTGACTATTTGACTACATGAATCGGTCAGTAATTAAAAAGTTTAAATATAATAAATGGCCGCAGCTCAAGTAATCGTCCGTTCTGTTCGCCCCATTATGGGTACGATTGGGACAAGTATTTTTATTGGGAATTTTCTTGTTGGCTCAGCTTTAGATCAAAAAGTCGCTGCGCCTAAGGGAGATTTTTATAATTTCAAATATGCTTTGGGCAAAGGGTTTTTAGCTGGAATTACCGCACCCTTATTTCTTGGTTACGTGGGAACAAAATGGGCGTTTATGCCAGGATCATATCTTTTACACAATGAGACAAACACGAAATTCAACAAAAATGGTCTAGTCCCTTATATCTTCCCTGGCTATCTAGAACGCCACAGGGAATTCACAAAAATATAAATTTGAAATTGCATTTTACTGCACATCTTACTAATGTTAAATAATTTATCTTTAATGTCTCTGAAGGGATTTTATATTAATGAATTCAGTGCTTGTCCAGTATATAACAAGATTGAATGTCAGATCTGTCTATTACCGTTTCGAGAAAATGGAAAAATACCATTGAGAAACTTTAGGGATGTTCTGGATAAAACATCTGATGAAATTTTAAGTATGCGAAATTCTGATTTGGAAGAGATATTGAAAATTCCAGAGATATGTTCATGTTCGGTTGATGTGGATAGTGATAGTGATGTTGAATATGTTGAGCAAGATAGTAAAAGATTATTCAACAACAGTTTGAAATGTTGCTGTGGAAAAAATTTTGTGACAAAAGCGTTATTGTCTGATTCTTGGTCATGTCCATTTTGTGGGAAGATTGCATGTGATCCGATGTGTTTTATTAAGCATATTGGAGTTGATCACCCCACCGTGAAGACAGGTATGGAGGCACCCACAGCAGTTTTGGGCGGAATGTGGTGCCCACTTTGCCGTACTATCGTGGCTTTCGGAGCAGTTGAAAAAGGAGATCAAGAATGGAGAGAATCAATCACTGAAGAAGAATTATTATTTAAGGTTCACCTAAGATGTGGAAATAAGAATAAAAAATCTGTTGTGCATGAATATGCAATTGCAAATGTGTTGTGTTACAAGTGTTTTCATTGGGATGATAAATGTTTGCCTACTCCTACGTGGTTTGAGGGAGCGGGTCCCTTATATCCAATTGACACAGATATTCCCCGCTATGTATCCGTTCCAAAAATTCGAATGAGCCAAATTTTGCATGAATCGCGTTTTGACTCGGATTCACTGTTTATCTGTGATTTGTTGAAGCGTGAATATTGTGAAGGAGTCTGTGATGAATATCTTAGTACTGTATCGGTACATAATCCATCAGGAATGTTTATCTGGGGTATTTGGAATGCAGTGTTTTGGCCCAATCCCGGGACAACAACAGCACCAATCAGTTCTCCAGATGAGGTCAAAAAGAACTATATTCTCGGAACAAAATTATTAGAAACGATGCGAACCGATATTGCTGCCTTGAATAACGCATTATCTGTGACAAACTTGCTTCCAGTTTTGATTCCATTAATATCGAATTACCTTTGGAGCAACTTAGTTAATTTTGAAAAAATATTATCGAAAATTCATTCCGATGTGGTCAGATATGCACCATTAATAGCAGCAATCCTAAATAAATTAAGAAAAATTGAATAATGAATTGAAATAAGAATTCATAATAAAATCTACATAAGCTCACCACGATGGGTTCATCTTGTACAAGACCCAGATCAAATTTACTAATTCGTCATAGAAAATTTCTCGATAGAAAATACGATAATTATCCTTATTATTTTAGTTATGATAAATTTTCAACATATAAATATAAATTTTCTGTATATTCAAATGTGAAGTTTGATGGAACGTTGCCATTGAATAAAAGCATGATCGTCTGCAGTATAATATATAAATATATGATAGTTCATGAATTTACGAATGATTTTATTATTTTGAATGATCGTCATGAACCGATGTATCTTATTAGGGGGAATTGTAAAATGGAGGATGCGAGTGAAATAATTTCGTTGTTTGATAATGAGGCGGTTGATTTAAGTTCGTTTAGTGATGTGTTGAATGAAAGAATATATGGAGTGTTGCAGCGATGTGAAATAAAGGAAATAGGTGATGCTACGGAAAGAAGTGGGTTATTACGAAGTTGCGGGAACGCGTAAGGGGACGGGAAGAACAAATACTTCTTTTACGGTTGATGGCCAGTGAGTTTCTGGTCCGGGGTAAAGTATGATGCCAAATTCTAATATGTCTTCATGCGGGTCATAACCACCAAGTTCTTCTAATTTTTTCAGTTCGAGGGTTTTGCCAAGACCCCACGAGCCTTCATTACCTCCAAAATCTGCGTTAAAAATTTGAGATTCGAATACGATTTTCCCTCTCTTTTTCCGATGAAGAATAACCAGCCGATATGTAATGTTCATTTCATTTTTCCTCTCATCAAGCGCAGTACAAAGATAGAATCCTGGACTGCCATCCTCATTCTTTTGAATTTTGAACCAAAACTCCTTATTAAAAAAATAATAAGGTCTTGCACTCGTATATGTTCGAGAACATATTTTTTTCGTTTCTACGCCGTTATTATCTTTATCAATATATTCAGAAAGAACAATTTTCTTCCAATTTGTCACAGTATGAGACATAAATTCTAGTTTAAGGAGATGAACAAGTCCTTCAAAGAATCTAGCAGAACTCTTCGCTTCTACTTTTAGACTCTCGATCGTTGCGAAAGCTTTGCGCATTTTCTCAAGTGCCGCAAATTTGTGCAGAGATGTATCGATATGTGCTGCCATATGACCACTTTTTACTGGAACATCACATTCTTCACATGGAACGAGAACATGTTGACAAATCTCTTTTTCTCCATGATGCAATGCATAATCTCCCCTCAAAACAGATTCCTTACATTCTTTACAACTGATCATTGCATATTTACAATCAAGTTGATGTGCCTTATATGTCACCCCATTCAACCCAAAAAGAATTTTCTCTTGGCATCCAGCGGGATAATTAACACAACTGACGAAAAAATTTTCAAATTGGCTTGCGAGGAATTTTGTCTCACGGATAGAAAATCCCTTCTTGATGGAGTCAGAACAAGCAGGATCTGGACATTTATTCTCATTTGTCTGTTTCCATGTTTCGATACATTGTAGGCAAAAAGTGATACCGCAACAGGTCGAACCATATGTCAAAAAAGGCACACGTTTGCAAAACCAACAAAGCCATTCGGGATCCAATTTTTTATCCTCGGATGGTTTAGAAAACCACGTAACATCAACAGAATGAAAATCTGTCATTGCCACTCTCGATAATAAACTCAAAAATTAATGGCCTGTTTAATAATACATAATTTCAATTTTTTTTTGAATAATCTCGGAGAAAACTTAATGCAGCTTCTTGTTTCCAACAAATAGTTGATACTGGAGTTAGTTCGCAACCGAGAGTCACAGTGTTTGAATTCTTAGCACAGATGGCATTCGAGAAAGAACCAAGATAAATCCATTGTGATCCAGCGATAAAGGTACATTCATATGCTGGAAGCAGATCGATTTCTAATTCTGGCGTCTTCATCGCTTTTATTTTTGCTTGGATGATAATTTTTTCTTTTGAGTCAAAACCGGAACATTTCAAATAGGCGTGAATGTTGGATGATTCGCTTGAGAAACTTAAGCTCCATTGAAGCCCCCAAATCTCGAAATCTTTGCGTAGGATTGGTCCAATTAGAAATAGGCTGAAATTCTTAATCTGGAAGCGAAAGATTCGTGAGGTATATATGCGAGCGAATTCGTCGTAAAACAATGTGGGATGAAGTGTGTGCTTTAGTTCCGCAATAGATCGATGGAAATTTGTTGTGTAATTTTTCGCGTTGATTTCGTGGATTTTAGATGAAAAATGGGCATCGATCTCTTTCTTTGGAAATAATAAATTGCATGCGGGACAATGGAGCGGCTTGTGTTGACATTCTAGATTCGCACCATGGTGTTCATCTTTTGCGTTGCGCATTACTTGTGCTTTACAATCGGAACACGAGATCATTTCCCAAGGACATTGGGCAAGATGCAAATCCAAAATTTCACCATTCCAACCATACTTAACGACCTCCTTGCAACCAAATTCTTTGTTTACGCATGATAATGACAAATTTCGATGTTGTTTTGAGAGGAATGGATCGACATTATATACTTCACCAGTGGAAGGTAAACATTGGGTGCAAACTATGGATTTACCGCTGGAACTAACTTGTGGTGCGACAGGAAAATCATGGCAGACGGCACACAATTCAGCATAAGATAACTTCACAATAAAAAGTTCCTTCCTTCGTCCAGTGAGTCGTTCACGCGATAGCGACATCTTCAGTGTAACTAATTCTTTTTTAAAGAGGTTCATAAACGTTCAATAAATCAATTTTTTTAATGAGAAAAAATTGAAATAACAAATTAATTGTATGGTTCTTTGGGAAGAGATATAGTAGCTTCTTTGTTACGCTATGGTGGATGTAGAGAGGAAATCTTTGTTGATGGTGGTACCAAAGGAAATCGACTTAGCAGTTGCCATTTCCATGCGGGAAAACAACATTGTCATCGATCCTGTTGTTTTACAACAGGTAAAAGTTTTGGTCGCAGATATTGTATCAAAAATGATCAGTAAGTGTCGTGCTGATTATGATGATTATTTGGAAAGGGAATTGGCAAAGAGGCACACAGCTGCAATTGCACCGGCAATTGCTCCCACTGCAGCTGCTGCACCTGTGAGCGATTTCTTTGGCTACTGCACTCCATGCGATAAATGTGTAGCAGCAAAAATTACACGAAGATGCCTGTCTTGTTTTTCTGATGCAATTGAAGAAGTAAAAGATGTCGACGTGACCAATCTGTCAGCTGAATATGATAATTGTCGCCATCTGGGAACGACAACCTGCACTTGGAAAAAATGTAAGTTTTTCGGAAGTTGTTTTAATCATAGTGATAAATATTTACAGATGGTGCCTCAGGTGTTTGCAAATAAAACTGGAATAGTTTGTTCTCCCTGTGAAAAGGTAGAACAAATGCTACTGCGATTTGGTTGTAATCACGTCATTTGTCTTAATTGCTGGAGGAAATATACCGTTCTAAAATTGAATAATCGAGAGTTGTTATTCAATACGCCGACAATCTCGAGTGATCCAACATTATGTTGTCCTGTAGGATGTAGAAAATTCATCGTTGGCGATAATGCGTTCAGGATTCTAGGGAAAGTGCTCTTTGCTCAATATGTAACATTAGGTATGGAACAAATGGTTGGACGAAAAATCACTCCAGAATCCACCCTCGGCCGCGTGCAACTGAAAAAAATTGAAAATGTTGAATAATTGTTAAGTCTTTTGAAATGGTTTATTCGTTTAGGGTTTGAGTGAGAATGGCTGGAGGTCTTTTCAGCTGTAGGGCTCCTGGCTGCGATTTCAAAAATCAAACATTCGGGGATTACGGGAAGCACTTAGATGTATGTGAGAAGTTCGTGTGCAGTCATGCTGAATTTGGCTGTGAAGTGGTTGGGAAGTATCTTTTTGCGATGAGACATGATTGTGAATTTTCCGTGTGCAAGAACTTGCCGTGTAGGGTTGGAGGGGATGAGAAGACCATGAAGGCGCATGCTCCAAATTGTGAATGGTTGCATCGTCGTTGTAAAACCTGTGGGATAGTTGAGCCGCAGTTTCACCTTGTAGAACATGAGAAAATGTGCCGACGTGAAGACATTAAATGTCATTGCTGTGGTAAAAAGAAGTCGAGTTACCAATCATTGATCCTACATTATGATATTTGTAGTGAGAAATATATCGCGTCTTATGAGATGTGGAAGAATCTCATGGGCATGGATGCAATGAAGAAGATGGATAGCGAAATCATTGAAGAACTGTCAGGAGAGAAATGGGTGTTTCGGGAGCCATACAGTCCAGGGATCGCTAGAGTTGCCGGTGTTGTCAACAAACTCCGCCATTCTATGATGAATCTCAAAAAAAATTGATTTTATTTATATTTGCTATTTCCTAAAAAGGAATCTGTCTAGTATTCAAAACTGCCAATGGCGCAAGATTCGAAGTCGTACACAAAATTCTCTGATGAGGCCGATGATATAACGCATACGCCTATTTCATCCCCAGATTATTATAAAACTGTCGTGCACACCGAACCGAAAAAGTTATATGACCCTGAAGAAATAGAAAAAAAATTATTAACAGCACGTGCTGATCAAGCGGAATGGATCTGTCAGCCGTTTTTGGAAACGGAGGGACATGCTTGTTATTGTCTTGGAAATTATTATTATTATCGAAATGACTCAGATAAAGCACACACATATTATAAGATGGGACGTTTAAAATACAACAAATGTCTAAAAAGAATTGCCGAACAATTTCAAAAGGGCATGCAGTACGCAAAGGATGAATCAGAAAAAGAAATTCATAGAACTCAAGCGATTAACTATTATTTAGAATATCTAGCTAAAGAAAAAGATTCAGATTGTTATATGCAAGTCGCGAATCTGTATTTTGAATCAAAGAAAATTGACGAAGCTATCGAATATTATGAAAAATATCTCGCAATGATAAATTTTTCAGAACAGAAGGAGTATCCGAAGACTTCGTCTATTGTGACAGTGGTGAAAAATCTTGGAAGTAGTTATGAAATGAAATCTTTACGGGAAAAAGCTTTGGAGTTTTATGTTAGTGTGTATAAGAAAGGATTGAGTCATGTTCTGAAGGATATTTGTGAATTGTGTTTGGATTCACCTTCGGAAAATAAAATAGAAGCAGAAATATTTAATTATTTCAAAGAAGCAGTTGAGAAAAACTATCTTGATGCGAAATATATGATGGCACATATCTTTTGGAAGATGAAATCGTTTGGGAAAGCGAAAGAATTTTTTAAGATTGCAGAAAGAGAATATCGAGATGCGAGAGATTTTGAGAAAGTTCGCTACTGTCAAACCTTTTTAGCTCACATTGTGTTGTCCATGGAGGATTAAAAATTGAAATGATGGATTCTTTGTAATGCTCTTAATTCTGGAATTTAACAAGGATTTTCGAAGATATGGCGGTTGAAATTAAGGTGCTTGAGACAGCGAAGTGTTCGATTGAAAAGGCTATTGCTGATATCCATGAGACAATTATTGATCCCATGGAAGCGGAGTTGAGCGCCATTCGTCTAAAGCTTCAGCGTCTTGAAAAACACATTGCTGCAACTAAAGGGACATATCTGAAACCTCTAGAGGAAAAGCTTAACAACATTCAGGAAAAAATTGATTTATTAATTGCCTAAATAATTATGTACATTCATTTTATAATTAAATGAAGTGGGAGATAGATAAAAAATATTTTGAGAGCTTATATGATGAAGATCAATTGAAGATTTTAGAAATTTTTTATAAAGATCCCAATTGTATAATATTAAAAGACAGCAATATATTTAATAAAGAAAAATTCGATAAATTAATTGAGAATATTCGTAATTTAAACAAACACGTAGACCTGTCCTACAGCGGCTATAGTTTTTATTATATAGAGTTGAACTATATTATAAATCATTTTTTGACCTGTGATGATATTTTAGTTGAATCAAAAAATATTATTGTCTGCTATGATTTTTCAATTACATACAATCTTGTAAAGCGGAGTTTGAACCAAAGAAATAAATTAGATAATGTAGTTTTAGATAATTGCATATATTACTTTTCGTGGGTTTTGTCTGCTAATGCTTGGAATTATCGGGAAATATGTCAAGAAACGATTAAATTGATCATTGATCATATTGAGAAACCAACCACTGATTTATTAGAGAGAGTTTGTAATGGTTGCAATAATGTTATAATTAAATATGTTTTGGAAAAGGGTTTGAAGCCAACAGTTCAAGCATTTCTGAATTGTATTATTTCTTCTGCGTCGTGTATAGATGTGAATTGTTTGTTTGAAAGTGGGTGGAAATTTAAAAACTGGAGCGAAATGTATTCGTTATTGGTTGACAGTGGGTTTACTTCGTTTCAAAGATTGTGTTATATTGATATTTCAAAAGCTTTCGAAGTTATTGATAGGGAGTGTGTGCTAAAAATGTATGAATATGGCGTGGATGTGCCGACTTTAGTGTTGGAAAATAATAAAGCTGACATGGATTGTTTGAGAGCTGTTTGCAAGAGCGATAATTTGACTTTGGCGAAAAAAATGGTTAAGAAATATAAATTGAAATTTGATCATCAGTGTTTGGAAAATGCTTGTGCGATGGGTAATCGAAAAATTATTAAGCATTTAACAGAAAAATGTTATGTGAGGCTCACAGATAAATGTTTAGTTAATTATATGAAACGCGTTAAAAAAAAAAAATATGTTCAAAAATTATTTGATATGAAAGAAGTGATGGATGGTCAAGAAATAGGATAGGCATAAACGAGTGGTGTTTCTTCTTTAACTTGACCTTTATATATTTTAAGAAGATCTTCCACTTTTTTTTGAACTGAAATTATATTATTTTCCCCACGGTGAAGAGGTGAACTCAAATGTTTTTCACAACATTTCGTGGCTGACTTAATGTCTCCTCTTACTTCATAAATTTTCGCCAATGTGAATAATCCATCATAATAAAGATCGCTATATTTAATAGCATATTCGAGACATTCGGGGGACATTATATCAGCTTTATGGTCAAGAAACATTTGCATAATGTCTTTTATTACAGGCTTAAACCCTGGGGATGATTTTTCATAATACTTCATTGCCAGATCATAATTAATTTTTGTCGCAAGTCCCCCTTCATGATGAAGACCAAGGAATCTATCTAATATATGGAATTTTTTGGTTCCGGCTGTTTTCTCAATATGTTGGAATAACTCTAAAGCTAGCGGATAATTTTTTTCCAATGGAGTCGTTGTGTCCTTTTTCCAAATGAGATTGTTTTTACATTTATATTCGTAAAAAAGAAAATATTCCTTATTTTTATCTAAGTCTGATCCTAAATGATGAATCATTCCGAGAAATATTGTTCCGTAATGACTTGCGGAATTTCTGGCAGCAGTGAGATGATAGATTGCTTTGGAAAAATCCTGATCCCAATAATTTCCAATATACATGTTACCTAATACTAAATGTGCATTTGCTTTTTCAATCAACGTACTGTTGCTCGATTGAATAACATCAGTACATCGTTTAAAGACTTCTTCTGATGCTGATTTGTTGAATTGGTTTAGTTTGTCAATCTGTGAATCTAGATTAAACGGGTCAGAAGAAGAATTCCCCATTGATGATTCTAAGAGATTTAAAGTAAATAGTCCTTCGCAATGGGTTAATATTTCAATTTTATCGAAAAATTGAATAATATTATTCTTAATTGAAATAATAATATGATTATAGTGAATGATTGATCCGATTATTGCCTTAGTGCTATCCTATTTCGAGACCTATGATTTGATATTATTATGTAGAGAAAAGACTGATTATAGAATCATCGTACAGAAATTTATTAAAGAATTTGAATTGACGGAGAAAGTTGAGTTGATAACAGATCAAGATGTGAAATATTTAAAACGTATTGGAACAATTAATTTGGCTTGTTGTGCACAAATAACTGATCGCGGTTTAGGATATTTGAAGGGTGTGCGGACAATAAATTTGAGTAATTGCAGACAAATAACAGATGAGGGGTTAAAATATTTGAAAGGTGTTCACACGATTGATTTGACGGATTGTCGGCAGATAACTGATCGCGGCTTAGAATATTTAAAAGGTGTTCATACGATAAATTTGACCGATTGTAGAGAAATAACAGATAGGGGGATATCATATTTGAAAGATGTTCATGCAATCTATTTGTCTTCTTGTACAAAAATAACTGATGAAAGTTTAGAATATTTAAAAGATGCTCACATTATTGATTTAGCTTGGTGTACTAACATAACAGATTATGGATTATCACATTTAAAAAAAGTTCATACAATCATCTTGAATCATAATTTCAACATAACAGATGAGGGATTGAGATATTTAGAAAATATCCGTGCGATTGATTTGATCCTATGTAGCAAAATAACAAATGCAGGTTTGAAATATTTAAAAAACGTCGAGGTAATTAATTTGAGTTGTTGTAGAGAAATAACTGATGAGGGTTTGGAATATTTAAAAGATGTGCGGTCAATTAATTTATATAACTGCGATCAAATAACAGATGAGGGATTAAAATGTTTGGGAGATGCCCGTACAGTTGAGTTGAGTCATTGTGATAAAATAACAGATCGTGGATTAGAATATTTAAAAGGTGTTTATGCTATAAATATAACCGGTTGTGATAAAATAACTGATCGTGGATTATCATATTTGGGAGGTGTATGCAAAATTAATTTTTATAAAAATAGAATAAGGGATCGTGGGTTGGGATATTTAAAAAATGTTCGTGAAATCAGTTTGCATGAGTGTAAGGGAATAACAGATGATGGTTTAAAATATTTAAAAGGCGTTAGGACTATTATTTTGAACAATTGCGATAAAATAACGAATCTTGGGTTAAAATATTTACGGAGTGTTCATACGATTGTTTTGATGGGTTGTGGAGGAATAACAGATTATGGCTTAGAATATTTGAAGGGTGTTCATACATTTTCTTTGCATGATTCAAACAAAATAACAGATGTGGGGTTGTCATATTTAAAAAACGTTCATACTATTACTCTGGACACATGTCACAAGATAACAAATCAGGGCTTAAAATACTTAAAAAATGTTCATACAATTGATATATTCCATTGTCGAAATATAACGAAGGATTGTTTAAAATATTTAAGAAATGCCCACATTAGCACATGAGTCAAAACTATTTTTTGATTCAAGATAACCTATTGCGTCACAACTATACCTTTTCTCGCAGATTTCATAATAGATAACAATAAATCTTCCAAAAATGCGTAAGACTTGTTTAAAATATTTAATTCTCGATTTCACATGTGCGGTGTATTTTAACTTTAGAATAGGATTTGTTGCAATATATCCTTGTTTATATAGAATGGCAATAACTTCTTTATTATATAAGTTCGCTTTATTATTTATCCATTGATTACGAAATTTATATTGCGATAAAAGCCAAATGGACACCTGATTATGTCCAAGTCGGAAACTTTGATTCAAACCATTATTAATTACGGGTATATTGATATCACAATTATTTATTAACCATTTCACCACATGTAAATGACCATAGATACAACTGAAGAAAAACGTAATATTTCTAAAGTTGGGAACAGAATTATAATTTTCGGAAAACCATTTAATTACATCCAAATGGCCTTCACGAGAAGCGTTTCTGAATGCATCATGTAATGCATCCTCTGAGAAATTCCCTGGTAGTCCCCGTAGCCATTTCGCGATATTGAGACGAAGACAAATTCTATGCAAAATATAACTCTTTGACAAGTATAAATGTACCCGATATTCTCGATAAAATTTTTGCGCCATGGATAAATTCCCTTCGTTACATAATCTAAAAAATTTATGTACATTCATATCAAACGATTTCGCATCAAATGTTTTTATTTTCTTCCCTGCCCCCATCAAATTATGATCTTTGATTATTCCATGAAACGGTTATTTCAATTAATAAATCAATTTTTTTGTAAACCAAACTAGAACATTATCTGTGATATCAGTTGAATGAAGTTGCCAGACCCTTAGTGGTTGCCATTTATTTTTTAACTTTCGAAAGAACTGGGGTGTCGCACAGCTTGCCCTCCCTGGAGAAAAATTATTGCTAGCGATAAGAACATTATCACCCTTAAATCTCCTCAACGTCGCCTCAGCCATCAACGAACGATATTCCGGCCATAAAAGTATTAAAAGGCAATTCCTCCTTGTCGATTTTAATAATAGCCGTTGCTCCAATTCATTAAATTTATAAACGTTCATGAACGGGGAATCTATATCAAGAATATCATAGGCAAAAATTTTGTAATTGGATTTAAGAGAATATTTTAATAAAGCAGTGAAGAAAGCTCTCCCGGCCCCTGCATCGAGAATAACATTGATATTTTGCCAATCTAATATCATAGCTAATTCTTCCCAAATATTCGGATCTACAGGCAAATTCGCATAGATCCCACATCTCTGCCAAGAACTATGAACGATTCCCTGACCGCCACTATATATCCTTTCTGTTCCAAACAATTCATAGAGGCTATCCCAAATTTTTTTAATAGTATGATGTAACGGAATCATACTATTTTCTTTTGGCGATTTCTTCTCATCAGCCTTATAATCCGGGTGGAAAGGAAGTGTTCTCAGCAATTCATCAATCAGGAGCGCTCCTAATGAAATCTGATAATCCACTGAAGGCTTTGCCATTGTGGTTATTCAACATAATTCCAATTGCGCATTGCAAATAATCCCGCATTTCAACTTTAGCCACATATTAAAAATTGAACAAAGGTAGATATTCAGTAGTCCACGATTGTTTATCTGTTGTAATTGCCATAGGTGCAGATGTCTTCGAAGAAGAATGAAAAGAATAAGTGTTGTACGGATATTGATTATTATTGGTTTTTCGTTCAGTCGCCGTTGGCATTGTGCGTAGTTTTTGTGTTGACACCGGGGGTAATCATGCTTAGTTTTGGTGTGGTGCGATTTATGCAGGTGACCGAATATAATAACCGGATGGTTGCTACGAATGAATATTTCGAAACATGGAAGCACGGTTATTATGAAGAACTTGGTATAATTACTCCGGTTGAAATAATTTTAGATAGTATCCCGAAAGCGAATAATACTTTGGTTCTATGTGACACAATTACATCAGATTTTTTACAGAATGGATATTATTCAGAAACGCAATGTCTGCAAAATGTTTGTATAGAACAAGGTGGGTGTCATCCATGTGATTATATTTGTGAATCTTCTGTGTGTTTAGTCAAAGAGCAACAGGAGACGTGCGTGGCTCAGATGGCAGTAATTGGTTGCACTGTGACCTATTCTTCGAAAACCGTATATGTTTGTCCAAATTATCCCACTGAGGTTCTCTCGGAATGTTTGGCAGAATGCAATGACATTCAGTGCAATCCTTATGGTTCTTGTGGTTGCACTAATTGTACAAATATGGGATTACGCGTGTTCAATTTTGCCCGAAACGTTCTTGCGACGATCTCTGGCCAATTTAAATATTTAGCGAACGATACAGTTTTAAATAATAGCCAAGTATATAATTACGCTTGTGGTGATGCTCATGATCAAAATTGTGGAGTGATGCAACTATTACCTGATATTAATCTTCAGGGCCATTCAGTAGATAGTAATTGTTGCACAGCTATAATTAATCCGCTGATAATCTATTATAATCGAAATGATCCGTCTATTACTACAACGGAATTGATGGAAAATTCTGGAAATATCGCACTGATAATTTTTGGAACTCTTTTTACTCTTGTAGCATTAGGTTTCACAATAACTTTTGTCTGTGTGTGTTGTAATGTGTGTGAATAAAATTCAATGAGTTGGTAGTTTTTTAAATAGTTCCACGATATCTTGTTCAAAAGCTTCTTCATCTGGATGGCGAACTACATCGCCATAACCTAATTCTCCAGAGTAATAAATTTCATTGGGTTCTTTAGATATTATAGCGCTTTCACAAAAATCTCCCCCAGTACTTCCAGTCGCGGTAATAACATTAACAACATAGTTTGTATCTTTAAAATCTACTCGAATCGCTGTATTATATAGCGCAACTTCATGATGACTGATGATTTCGATATTAACTTCGGGAAATTTTTCTTTGCAACGAAGTATGATATCTTTCACTTTTTTCGCAAGGAAAGTCAAACGTTCCTCATCGGGTATCAATGCTTTTAATTTATTCATCAGGGCATCACTCGTTGTTGACATATATTATTTTTAAAACATAATATATATTACTTCTATTTAGTTTTCTTTTCATCTTTTTCCACAAGTTTTAAATTCCACTGATGCGGCAAAGAGAACGATACCAACTTCTCTTTTCTTGTCCCTCATACGTGCAAGCTTGTTCATCCATAAATAAGGAACAACATTTGCCAAAATTTCATATTTTTTCTCCCATTCAATTTCATTAATAAAACTTCGCGGACTATTTGTTATCTTTTTAACCAAATCATATTGCTTTCCATCAATAACAACATTCTTTGTTTTTATAGAAATGTATTGATCACCATCAATACAAATATCATCATCCATTACAAGGGGCAATTTAATAATTTCTTGAACCTCATATGGAACCTTCTTTCCAACAAATTTCCTCACATGTTCATCGAGACCATTGCCATCATTAAGAGTTTTAACATAAGAATTTAAATTATATATCAATAACCGAGTATATGGAGGCAAACTTAAATAAGGTATTTGGAATGTTGCCTGATCAGGATGTCTAGCATAAACTTTATTATTCACCGATGTTATTTTAATTTGAAATTTAATTTTCGATTCATTCCTAAGTATTTCCATTTGCATATGTCTATCAGTTTGATATTTTTCCCTAAATGTTAATTCATTAATTAGCGAACCGGTGAAATAACTATGAATGATATTATCAAAATTGAACTCTGTGAGCAATACGTTTATGTCATTGGTGACTGAATTTTTGAAATCGTATGTTTGCTTAAGTAGATTGATATTTTCCGTGTTGTCTGATTTTGTTAGATAGTGTGGTTTCCTATCAATTGACTCAATATGTAGATCATAAATCGTTTTTTCTTCCGGAGTCAACATATATGTAAAACCTTTCGATAACATTTTATTAAGTCTCTGTGGGGCGAAATTTTGGAATGGACTTCGATGTATAACTTTAGTTTTAATACTATTGATAAAATTTTTTGTACAAAGTAATCGATCGCCATCGTATAAAATTTTACAACAGGAGTAATCGAAATAGTCTAGTAGCTCATATTTTGTGACATAATTGGTCTGGATGATTTGGAAACATCGAGGGATGTTTATGGGAAAGAAATATATTACTGATCCCTTGTGTGAATAATATCCCTCCATTTTTGACCGTAGATAGTTGAGAAGATATATAATTGCCTGTTTACGCTGTTCTTTGGCACCGTAGATCCAAATATCAACATCTGTATCCTCATTTAGTGTTTTTTTATGCACAGAGTCTAAAATTGCTCCGCCGGCAATAATAATATTATCCCACTTGAAATCTTTCAGAAAAATGTTATTCGATATATGGTTGAATTTTTCTATGGATTCAGAGAAATTATTCAATGAGTTCATCCGTGGTTCATAAATTGAGAAATCGAATAATAATATATCGAGGTTGGGTTCACATATATGACGATGCCTATAAAGATGTGGCCAAAGCTTTTCTTGGAGGGATCGGGAAGTAACATATAGTTCTTTAAACTCTTCCGGATGGTCCTCCAATAACTTATCGAAATAATTATCTAAAGAAATCTTTGGGTCACAGTGATTAATCTCAAGTATCTCCAACACTATTGGCATTAGAGGCAAGCAAATTGTCAATTTAGAGATCAAATCTTGAATGAATTCGAAAAAGAAATCGTATCTTAGATCAAAATAAAGACACACGGAAAATGTATCATATAATTTTTCCTCTGGAATTATATCAGATTTATGAAAGACGAAATTTAAGAGTTCCGTAGGATATTCGCTTGGTATTTGTATGGGAACATCTTTGTTGTAGTCTTCCGTAGAAAAAATAGCAGAAAAATATTTACTCTTCTCGAGATGTTCCTCTTGGATGTCATAAGTAATAGCAGCTATCTGAATCTTCATTATTGTGAGATAAGACTAAGATTAATATGTTGTGAAAAATCTTGTGTTGTCAATTTAATTTTCAACTTTATGAATAAAAAGTTGAAGTTATGAATGCGTGAAGGGGTCTTAACTTTTGGGTGAGTAGTATGGGTGATAGTGATGATGCGGCCTGTTTGGAAGAGGGTTGGTTTTCCATGTAGTGGTGAGGGTTGCGATGTACGTGCTCGAAGTCGTGATGAGATCAGGGTACATCAGGCTGAATGTGTAAAGTTCCGTCCGAGGTTTTCGCCTGTGCTCATTTGTAAGCGTGGTTGCGGGCTTGTTGCTGAGACTCTTAAGCAAGTGCAAGTACATCAGCGGTCATGTGGCATTTTCCGATGCTGGTTTGGTTGTGGTGAGACTGCGAGGAGCCTTGATGATATATTGATACATCAGAGCAAGTGCGGGTCATTCGCCTGCGGAGGACGCGGTTGCCGTGTAAAATGTCGTACTTTTCTTTCCATCCTTGCTCACGAGACTAAGTGCGATTTATTCAAGGCGCACTTGTTTCCCCCCGTAATCACAACAGTGCCAGTGGCAGTGCCAATTCCTGCTTCTTCCCCAGTTGTCAGCCCTCCCAGTCCGATTTTCCACTTGGACCCAGATTTCGATCTGGATAGCGGACTCGCAAGCCTATCTGTGGACACCCATTTTACTTTATAAAAAAATTAAACGCTTGCCTTCTTTGATAGGTTCCCATCAATCCATTTGATAAACTCCTCATCCTTCGCATATTTACTAAGCGATTGGAGTTGCGCGATCACTGTAGTAATATTATGTACTTCATCAATTCCTTCCATGCCCATGCTGGCAATGCTCTTAGGATCAAATTCCCCGATAAGATATGAATACCGCACCTCATATCCATCGTCATTAGGATCAAGATCACATTTCGAAAGTGCAAAAAGCTTAACCTGGGTCATCTTCATTTCTTTCTTTTTAGACCAAACGACAATTTGTACATCAGTTGTTCCACAACATTGCTTAATCGAATCATGCGATGACCAAACCGCCTTACCAGCGATGATCTGCTGATTCGCCTCAATCTTTCGTTGATGCCTAAGAATTTTCACCGCTGCACTAATTTCTTGCCTACGTTCCTTGCCCTTCAACTCTTCGAAAACTCCTGGATCACTCATCGATAATTAGCCCTAACTATTCAAAAATTAACCCACCTACCAGACATTAAATATTTCAAATTTATTGTCGTGACTAATGAAATTAACAGGTAAAACATGATTGATTTTATTGTCCAATATAGCGTTACGTAAATATAACAACGGAATCCTAAAAAACTGTCTCTTCCTGAGAAAAGTAAGAATAATATCTGAACAGCTATTATCGCAACCATAACAGAAATATAAGAATAGAATGCTAAATTTTTAATTTCTGCAAGAGGATTTTCAAAGTGGATATTAAATATTTCGCCTAAAGTTAAAAACGTTGCGAATAGTCCAGAGAAAATAATACCCATTGCCATTCCAATAAAAATAACCATTGTATACGTGTTATCATTTCGTGAAAAGCTCATCAATAGTACACACGATAGATAAACTAATAAAATAGCGACGACGATATAGATAACATTCAAAACTAGCAGACCAATCATTTCCTACAACATTTATTATTTAACATAGATCAATAAGATTAATTTATTCAATTTTTTAATAGTGTGTTAGTGTGCTTCCTGTTTGCTTCGGCGATCTCGGCGTAGTTCAATTGCCTCGGCTCGACGGGATGGCGCCCTGGTAGCCCTCAACCTCTTTTTAACCGAATGTTTGATATTGTTCTTCGGATATCTCATCTGCTGCATCTTTTGCCCCGGATAACGACTCACAACATCGAACTCATCCGCGATTGACTGCGATTCGTAACATTTAACTTCTTTTGCATCTGCGTCGAGCATCTTCCGTTCAGCTTTGAATTGATAATAATCTTCATCTAGCATATCCCAATGTTTTCGTTCACAGTCGAGTGCGATAGCTCGGGAAATCTTACTCAATTCTGACATCTTCCCACGGATTATTTCGAGTAGATCCCGTAAATCTTCTGGAAATGCGCCAGAAAGAGGTGCGTTCATACAAGCCAAGAAGCTCGCAGTGTGAATCTCCATCAGCGAAGGTTCAGGTTCTGGTTCAACTGGACCTGCCGAACCAGCATGCGCCTGCCCCTGACCTCCTGGTACAGGCCATTTATCGAAATCAACAAACAGCATAACCGCTACTCAAGCATAAACCCAAACCACCCATCAATCAATTCTCAATTGCAATTTTTAATTTGATCACCAGCCCCCTAGCTATCAAATTTTTATATTTCTCTACACGAAGCTTTCTCTTTGGATTACTAAAACTTTGATTCAAAACTCTTAATTTGGGGAATTTTCTTAATTCCTGTTCCGTAAACTCCTCATCTTCAATACTCAAATGAGTTAAATTAGTCAATGATAAAAAATATTTCTTATGATCGCTGTTACAATTGCCAACATCCATTTGCCTTAGAGTTCTGAGATAAGTTATTGCACCTTTTGAAAAATCGATAGAAGCGTAATTATTTAATATTTGTAATTTATACATGTTGGAAAACGAATTTAGAGTCAATCTGCAAAAATTTAGGGTTAATTGTGTGAGGTTGGTTAGTGTTCCTATTTGTTCATCCGTATATTTACATTCAGTTATCCTTAATGTTTGTAATGCAGTTATCAGACCTAGTAATTTCAAATCAATCTTAGTCTGTCGCCATAGACTGAGGAACGTCAGTCGTGTCAAGGAATAAATATCAGATAACGTATTAATTCGAACTGATTCTAACGAGAATGATTCTAAATTAGTGCATTCTCTTAGATTGAATGTGTAACTAAAATTTCCTGCCCTATCTCGAGACCCAAGTGACAATTGGACTAGTTTGCTAAAATTACAGTATAGGTTGACTGGTAAGCCACTTTCCAAAGTCAAAGAAGTCAATTTGGTTAAAGCATAAATTGACAGATATTCTATATTTGAGAATGATAGAGCCAGAGCAGTTAAATTTGTGTAGGAATTAACCCAATCATACGATGTATCTTTGGTGTGTCCCGTTAGATTAAGAGATGTTAAATTGGGTAGATTGCCTGAAAGAATATCGTAAAATGAATGTTTATGACCAAAATTTTGCATAGTCAAATGGCTTAAGTTTGGTGATGAAACGAAAGCATTGGATGGAATTTTAGGATGAAGTATGCACTGTAGAGATAATTTAGTTAATTTAGTTTGATACAGAAGAAATTCTTGCGATGGAAATCTAGGTTGTTTAAGAGATTCGATAAGAGGTAATTCAATAGCAGGTATTTCATGAATCAGTCGACCATGTAATTTTATATTTGGAAAAATACTATGAAGAACAATTGCCCAATCCCATGATTTAAATTCTATATTGATTCGGACAGATATTTGTGTTTGATTAAGGCAGAAGCGATTAATTTGACGAAAATTAAATGCCTCGTGAAGATTAAGATAGGGAATTAATATTTGAACCGGATGTGAGAGGAATAGAGCGTTCATCTTATGAGAGATTTATTTGATATAAGCCTGTATAAAAGAATGTGATTTCAATTTTTAACCACAGGTAACACATGGATCGTCCAGCACTGTAGTAGTGGGAAACCAAATAGTTGCAGGGGGATCTTCTCCAAATAATAATTTATATTGTTCAAACATGAAAATCGCATCTTTATGAAATTCTTCTTGTTTTTCCACGGTTTCCGGTTTAGATTCTGGCGTATGATGCAAAAATTCCGAACCAACTAGTTTACAATCGCTATCATATTGCCTTGTAGATAAAATATGTTCATGCCAAACTATATCAATTAACGGAGACGGACGACATGGGAATTTATTCAGCGAACTAAACGCCAAAACGAAAAAACGTAGATATTCTTTTTTTAATAAATCGATCGGAACAGTAGAAGGTATTTTTTTTTGAACTTGTTTCATGATATCATCGAAGAACAACGTGTGTGCTTGCTTCAACATTATAACCGGTTTTCTTCACAGATATGATATCATAGAATTTTATAAAATTTAAGAATTCAATTTTTTGATATTAGAACAGATTTATCGGCTAATTTATAATAATCCTGTTCTAATTCTTTAAATTTGGGTCCCTGAGGTCGATACATCAAATGATCAACCTGCTGAGTTAATTTCTCGATATCATCCTTTTGTTTTTCATTTATTTTATTTAGTTCGAAATTTTCTTTCAAAACCACTGCAGCTATTGAAGACTTCCGCATTAATTCTTCAACTTTTGATATATATTTATCATCATAGTCTTTTGCTAGAAGTTTATAAAATTTATATGCCTTCATTGAATCTTTCGGCACACGGTTTCCGAGCTCATACATCACAGCTAACGTCTCTAATGCAGAACAAAATCCTGATTCAGCAGCAATATTTAAATATTTCATCGCCATTCCAGGCGTATCTTCGGTGACTCCAGAAAAAAGACACAGACACGCATAACCATAATAACCGTTATTATTATTTTGTGAAGCAGCTTTTTTAAATAAATTTATTGCCTCTGGAAGATTTTTTTCTACAAACCCATCACAGTAACTATATGCCAACCAACATTGACCCCATGCATTATTATTCTCAGCAGAAATTTTATACCATTTGTGAGCAGCTATTAAATTTTTTTCCACAGCTTCGCCTTCTTCGTATATCGTGCCCATATTGCACTGTCCATAACTGTTTCCTTGCGATACTGATAATTGAAGCCATTTGAGAGAATTCTTCAAATCCTTTTGAACGCCTTTTCCACGGTAATACATATAGCCGACAGTATTCTGAGCAAAAGAATTCTTCGTCGCAATCGCTTTCTCGAGATAAAAATTAAAAGTAAATGGATATAAATCCTGATTAGATTTTTTACGGAGAAACCCAAATAATTGTCCAATCGCTTGTTTATCATCCAGAAGAGTTCTCTCCAACATCTCATGAAAACTACTCTTTTTATCTATCGTTTTCGACTGTTTACTTCCCATAAATTAATTCTTGTTACATCTAGAATTTTTCTCATATTATCATAAAATTAAATTTTCAATTTTTATCCACTAATTGTTTCATGTAATCAATCATTATTGCTTCAGATTCCCTCGAATTAATATCTTTTAGAGTTCTCTTCACTGCAGTAGATTCTAAAGATAATCTACTTAATATTTCAAATGCATGACGAACATTTTTTATACATGCGTGACCATGAGAATACATAAGAGCCAATGCAATCTGAGATGGTTCATCATCCAACAAACCCGGCGAAGAATAATGATTAAAACTTTCAATTAAATTTATTTCAGTGCCCAAACCAGATTGATACATTTCAGCAATTTTTTTTATTCCATCTATCTGTCCCACTGAACTTGATTTTTTATAATAATAAAAAGCAGTTTCGATATTTTGCTCAACATATTTACCCAGCTCGAAATAAAGTCCTAAATTAAATAGACCCAGTCCATGATTTAATGATGCTGCTTTTTGAAACCAATAAAATGCTGTTCCAGCATTCTGAAATTCCGTATGTGTCTGATCATAAATCCATCCCAACAAATTAGCTGATGTTCCGTCTTCCGGATCTTTTTTTATACAATATTCGACGCAATCTATAGCAATTTCAATGTCTTTTGATTCACTACAGTAATTCCCAAGATAATATAAGTCATCAACACGATTTTCTTTTTTTAAATGATTGATTATTTCAATAGCTTTTTCATGTGATTTTTTTCCATAATTGTCACTCAAATATATTTTAACCAAATATAAGTGCGCGTTAGAACATTTCCTACTTGCCAAATGAAAACAGTTACAAATTATATCAATATTATCAGATCTTTTCCCCTCTAAATCAGCATAAAGTACATCAACTGCTTCCTCACTACCATTAACAGACAATTCCATAATCCATTTCAAAGATATTTGATAATCTATTTTAATTTCATTATGGATATCATCAAGATACATTTTATGAATGAATATTTTTGCAAGAGGTTCGCCATTTCTTGCGGAGATTGAAGCCCATTCAAATGCTACCTTCTTATCTTTTTTAACGAAAATTCCTTCAGAATACATATTAGCCAATTCATATTGCGCTAATCTATTATTTTGTGCAGCGGATAGCTCCAAATAATTATAAGCGATCTTCAAAGGTAATTTGTTTTTTTTCGCCATTCCGAATTGGCCAAAAGAATTCTTTCTTTCAGATATCTCTTCCGTCATTTTCTCTCCTTTCGCCACATCTGTTTCAGAAAATTTGTTCTCATCAATATAAAATTTTGCATAATGATATTTTGCAAAATCGTTAAAATCCGATTGACTCTTAGATAATTCATATATTTCTTCCAAAAATTCATCTTTTATATAAAAATCACGAATCATATAATTTGCCTCTAAATCCCCTTCCATTGCTTTTTTAAATAAAACATCGATTTTTTTCTCATCAGAACTCATTAAAAATCATCATAATTAATTTTATTATTTAAGAGACATACTAATATTTAATATATCAATTTTTTAAATTTTGTTCGAACGCTTATCGTAAAAAAATTGAATGAATGAAGTTATTGGAGGGTCCATTGGTAGTTTGATATATTACGAAATGGCCGCAGCTACAGTATCTCGGCTCGCAAGGGTTGGGAGCAGGGTTGGGAGCTGGGTCCAATGCGATTCCATTTTATCAATTCGCGATTATCAACGGTGGATGATCAATCAGTTCAGTCATCAATTGACACGGTGTGGCGTCATTCATGCGATAGTTGAGCAGAGTTGGTTTGTTCATGATCATCATGCCTTTATGGTAGAGCTCAAATCGTTCTGCGATCAATTTCAGGTTGTCTTGGAGCGTAGGAGATTATTTTTCCAACGGGTGGCAAGCGAAATTGCTCGGTATGTGTGGGATTTTCACTTGGCAATTGAGCGATGCGTGGAACAAACTGCAAAGAAGATCGGGAAATTGACTCTGGTCGAAAAGTTTCGATTGGAAAGTAAAATTGCCGATGAATTAAAACAGATTAGTAAGCCATCGATCTCGTGGAAAATCATTCAAGTAAAAAAACCTGATGAAACAATTGTGGGGCATATTTTGTCCGTTAGGTTTCCCCTAGGTGAGGTTTACCTGCCAATCTGCGATCATGTAGAAATTTTCCAGTTATCTAGAGAAAAGCTTACAGATTCGCGGCAACTGAATTCTCTAATCACTTTGCTGCTGAACAATACATTTTTGCAAGGAGTTCGATCGAAAGAAGAACTCCTTCCGAAGATTACTAGTTTATTGGACAGTAATCTTTTTTTGACAATGGAAGAGGCGTACGGTTTCTACCAGTTGGGGTATGCGGGAAAGAAACAAAGGATGGTTTCTCTCTATGAATTTCCGTTTCTTGAAGTTCAGAAGAGGAGGACGGAGCTGTATCTTGAAATGCTCTCGCAATTGCCTGATAAGATGACCTTGAGGGAAATTCTTCAGGCTCTCCACTTGGACTTTTTTACACCGGAGGATGGATGGGAGCTTGGAAAAAGGATTTGTGCCATTTATCTTTGGGATGATTATCAGGAAAAGAAAGAGATGATGGTCAATGGTGAACCGAAAATGGTCAATGTCTATCATCAATGTGAGTATCCACGGATTGTACAGATAATCAGTCAATATCATGATGAAACCCGGAAACCAAATAAAATAACCTGCCATGTGTATTGCACCACTGCACTAAATCCTGACGTTGCCGTCATCGTTGGTGAATATCTAGATTGATCAAACCAAAATAATCCCCCGCCTCCCTAAAAATTTTCGTTTCTCTTTATCCATATTAGCAATTCTATGAACCCCGACGACATTCCTCAAATGCCTAAAACTACAGACACATTCAAAAGTAACATTCGTAGTTCCAACACTTCTTCCTAAATCCAATCTTTTTAACTTTTTCAACGGTAAAATACCCATATCAGTGATTTTTTTATTCCCAGAAATATTCAAATAAAGAAGATTAGTCAAACCACATATCCCCCGATCAGTTACATTCTCATTCTCATACAACTTCAACGATATTAATGATGGCCCCAAAGTCTCTAATCCATAATCAGTAATTTTCACATTATGATATAACGACAATTTTTGCAATTGTATCAACGATCTTAATCCTTCATCTGTAATTCTATCATTACTTGATATGTTTAAAGATGTTAATCCACTTGTCAAGATCTTATCCGTTAATTTTTCGTCTAAGCTTAAATCTAATGATTTGATGTTAGTTAAATGTTTGCAAGCGTCATCGGTTATTTCATTGTCACCTGAACCGAGAAAGACTAATGCTTCCAATCCGATGAGTGCTTTATCTGTTAGTTTTAAAGAGCTGATATCGAGCGAAGTCAGGTTAGTCAATCGCTGCATTGTAATATCGGTTATTTTTATATGTGGGCCATACAACGTTAATGATCTTAAATTTATACAATGATAAATTCCTCTATCTGTTATTATTGTATCACCAGTAATTGACAATTCCAATAATTTCTGTAAATGTTTAAAAATATCATCTGAAATATAACGGGTTCCATGGATAAACAATGCAGTTAAATTTGTTAGGGGGCAGATACCTTCATCAGTTATTTTATCAGATTGTATGTCAGTAAGGTCCAATTGTTTTAAATTTATTAATTTGCTTAGTCCATGATTCGTTATCGGTGTTTCGTCATATATGTCCAGTTTAGTTAATTTCGTTAATTGAGCTAATATTGAATCAGTGACGAATCCATAGCATATGTCTAATGATGTTAAATTAGTGAATAATACAGATTTAATTTCTTTTCCTTGGTCCAAAGTATCAAGAGTTAGTTGTTTAATTGTGGATGGTATAATAATATCAGCAATTGGAAAGTCTTCATCGATATCTAGCGAGGTGAGATTTCTTAATTCGGATAGTTTGATATCATCAAATAATTTTAACATATGTTCATCTAAATGTATTTCTATAATGTTGTTCATTAGAGGTTTAATATCTTTTGATTCGTCGAATAATTCACCTGATGAAATTTTTAATTTTGCATGTTTGAAAAAGGTAAGGATTCGAATAGCATGAGCTGGGCTATTGCTGTGGACAAATGGTTTTGCTTTATGATATAACTCCAATTTAAAATAATGGTTTGATGAAGCTAAATTAATTAAATCGCGGTTATTTAAGAATTCAATGAATGCATATGCTGGTATATTGCGTAAAGGAGAGAGAACCATATGTATTTGTATTTGTGTGATGATTTTTGTGCAATGTTACTAGTTATGGAATTTCAATTTTAAATCGTTAGCGCCATGAACAAAATAATTATCTCGAATATAGGTAATGTCAGGTTATAGTTATAAATATTATAAATATAAAACTAAATATAATGGTCTTAAATCTGTTGGAGACTGTCAATCTGGAGCGGGTATCCATGATGATGTATATATATTATATTTGTTAGATGACAATTTGAAAGTCGCTAAGGTTAATGTTAAGAAAGAAGGAGTGATTACAGAGAAAGATAGAGTTGAACCGGGTTTGGTAAAGAAATATCAGCTGGAAAACATCAGAAAATATCCGACGGATCCGAATCCGTCAACGATAACAAAATATATCTATTATGATAAAACTATTGACGATAGCACAGTGAAAAAGATTATTGTGAAAGAAAATTCGAGAATTATAATGGAGTATGAGCCTAATATATATCGCTCGTTTTATATATATCACAGTGTTGTAATATTGATTATAAAAATATATGCGAATAAAATAGATGAGACAATGACGAGCGGGAATGGTGTGTTCCACGTGTCTGATTTGACGATACACTTACAAGGAACATGCGAATTGACCAAAGGGGCCCAGGGTATAAGAAATATGACTGCGCGAATAAAAGAATTATTTATATATGAAGACAGCAAATTGACAGGTAATCAGATCAATAATATCAGCGGTATAGATAAAAATAGTATCATTTCTGTAGCGAAATTATTCGAATTATTCAATAAAACGTCTACGATAACGAGGGAAAATTATTTCAAAAAATGTTCAGATTTACTGCCGCCTTCACAAGCGAGCAAACCTCTTAGAGATAATTACGTATTAACAAAAAATATTATTAGTACAGTATGCGGGCGATTATTTTATTATTTAGGTCAATCGAATATTAATGTACTTATTCAATATGAACAGCTTTATAGATTTTTAATTTTGAATGAGTTGGAGAGTATTCATGATAATGTATCGAAATTATTTGCTGAGAGAGAGAATCCGGTGATTAATTCTATTCCGAAGAAAATACCGTCAACACTTGCGAATAAATATTTGATGATTAAGAATGGTGATGGGAGGTTTGTGAATCTGGGTGGGCTGCCTGAGGAAGATGAATTTAAGGTGGTTTTTGATAGTGGTAATGATACGGTTACGATGATTGGAAAGACATTCGCCGATGCGCTGGGGCTTCGATCACAAAATCTTGGCTGTAAATTAAAAACGCATGGTATTGGGGGATGTGCTGTGATAGATTGCAATTATGTTATATTAATATTTAAATTTTCAGATGATTATCCATATAAAAATAATAAAGAATACTCTGTAGTGGCATTCGTGAATGATTGCGAAAGTTTGAATGACACGTTGCTATTTGGTCATAACCATGGTTTAGATCTTTTGTTCGATGATGAGTATGCGATCCAGGATCAATATGATGTAACCGATAGAAAAATATCCCAATTGAAACGAAGTAAGGCAAATTTAAGGAAAAATTTGACTAGGGTTGAGGGAATTATTGATCGTATATTAGCTGCTTCACCTAGGGATGTTGATATCGATTTTTCCATAGCGGGTTCCGATTTAAATAAAATCAATCCTGTGGGTATAAATTCGTTTTATTATGAGTCATTTGATCAGACGAAAAGAGTTTTTGAGAAGCTTAAAAGAGCGTATGAGAAAGTGAGTAAGCTTCGTGGAGAGACGTATCCGTTAGCGGTGAGTTTGAAGAAATTCGTTTTGTGAGAAAGTTGAAATAGTGATTATATGATGGTTCCTTTGTGTTGAGAAGGGGAGAAAGAGCGATGACGTCCTTTAAGGATGATTGTTGTGATATTCAGAAGAAACGACGTTTGGCGATAGATCAATTGACAAAGCTTAGTAAAGAATCGAAGGGGGGGAACGTTATTAACATTTTAGTTGTTAATAATGTTATTTCGAAAAATTTTGACCGGAATGAATCTATTATGGCTGTGGTGAAAGAGCTACAGGAGAAGAAATCGAATGAATTGGTGTGTGTGTTATATTGTGGATCGGCGATAAAAGAGATCGTTCCGCCTGTTAAGTTGAAAGAGAATTTAGTTGATCTTGTTGGAAAAGTCATCGATACAGATTATGATTATTATAATAGTTTTTCAGAAAGTGATATAGTGAAATATATTCAGGGGAGTGAACGATATAATATGTACCTAGGGATGAATTTTATTTTCGTTAAAAAATGATTCAAAAAATTGAAATATCGAATATGTTGGAATATCCTTGAAGAAAATTCATCGTGTATCGCTGGCAATGGCTTCTACAAGCATTCCTGGTGTTTTCACGTGCAGCAACTGCAATAAGTACTATCATTATTGTAATGCGTGTCCTCAGAAATGGAATTGTTCAAACATTCCATGTGAATTCGAAGGAAAACTGTGGGAAGTGAAAGCTCATATCATTTCTGAGTGCAAATATCGTACAGAGAAATGTGAATATTGTGATGTACCATTCCCCTTTCAAGAGATGAAATCTCATCTGGAAACTTGTGTAAGAAAGCGTGTTGAGTGTGCTTATTGCGAAGAACACATCATTATTGGAGATGTGGAAAAACACAAAATGAAATGTTTGGTTGAAACCGCTGCGCAATTTAAAATTTTTGAGAAACTATATGGGAATAAGTTAGTTATGGCCTGGATTGAGAAGGGAGCGAAGCTTGTAGGACCTCGGGATTTTTCAGAGGAATTGTTTAATACAGATCAAGAAGGTTATCTAACTCGCGTGGAAGCACAATGGGTATTGCAAATTCGTGCGTATGAGTTCAGTCGATTAATGTAAATTTTGTTTATAGGTGCGATTATACGATATATTAAATAAGTCACGCCGTGAGCGCATATTGTTTCTGGAGTAACATATAGTGAACGATGTGTGCTCACGGCGCGACTTTTGTTTATATAAAAAAATTGAAATATAACAAAAATTAGTCATCTTTTTCGTTAATGGAAGAAGCGTATTTATGACTTCGGTTAGTCTCGGCGGATTCCGTAACTCAGGGGACCAATTTTTTCCTTTGTATACGAGACCATGTTGGAGCTGTTCTGAACCATTGAAACCAGAACGGAATATTATTTTAATGAAAGACTTGTTCAACAAGACAGCCCATAACATATCCAAAACACAAGAAAAGCCAAAATTTGAGTGGAGTTGTGAGTGTAAACAGGAATATAAAAATGATCATCTATGGGAGAGAAAATATAGTCGCTATAGTGAATGTTGTTGTGGGTTAAATCGCGCTAATATACTAAAATTATTTTGGGTGTGTCCATTTTGCCTTCGTGTAATTTGCGGAAGACAATGCTTTTATTTTCATATGAATACTGTTCATATTTCGTTTGGAGAAATTTCAGCAAAGTTCGCTGTTGATCCGAAACTAATAGGAGCATTTTGGTGCGGATTATGTCATGATATTTTTGAGAGGAGAAATCCTGATTTTACGATCTTGCCAGATAATATCACTGCGAAGGAACTTCTAATGGAAGCAATAAAATGTGAACGGAGACCGAGAATCATCGATGAGATGGATTCTGTACCTGGATCCATAATCCCAGAGGAAATTACTCCAAAGGTTGATTTTACCCAATTCTGTATCAAAAGTAAGGCATGTGCAAAATGCGAAAATTGGGATGAAAAGAAAATTAAACTGCCGAAGGAATTAGGGGAATTGCCACCTGTTTATCCGCATGAAACGATAATACCGAGTCAGTTCCAAACGGAATATATACATATTGGAATGATCTTCAGTGATTTCAAAAAAATAAAACAGAATAGTGATATCTATTCAAAATTTATACCTGATTTGCTTCGACGGAGTTATTTTGAAAAGGTTAGTTTTTTCGTTGAGAATTCAAATGTTTATAATCGTGTGATTAATAATTATGTTGCTGATTTGTGGTTTGATATGTTGTATGTGAAGGGAATTTTGGGGAAAATGAGATTGAGGACTCCTGAGGAAGTTCAACGGAGGAAAATTCCTACGGAGCCTATTCTTGCTGCAGTTCGGGGTGAGATATCAGTGATCAATGGTGAGTTAACTTGTACAGGCCTTCCTAATGTGCTTTATCCCATAATTTATTCATATCTTCCGTGGCAACTGTGGAATTTTGAACGAGTATTTTCTCAAATTCATTCTGATTTGATTCGTTTAGGTCCTTCAATTGTAGCACTGTTGTCTAAAAAAAATTGAATATGTTGAATCGTTGAAAGGTTCTTTTGTTTATTGCTCTTATTAGAGCTCTTCTGTGACCATGGCTGAACCAGGAAATTTGAATGAACTCAATGTTGCTATTTCGAGGGGTGAGGCGCAATTGGGCATGTTGCGAGAGATGAAGAGGCAAGCTGAACGTCAGCGGGAAATGGAGGAATATGCTGCTGTGCGAGAAGCGCGGCGGCTTGAGTTTGATGCGAGGGCGCGAATTGAAGCGGACAAGAAGGTCGCTGCCGCAGAGGCCGAAGTGCTGCGGGCTGCTGAGTTGGTGAGAGGATCAGCTCCCTATGTTGAGAGGTGCATGCGCGAGATGGAATGCATAGAGGAGATTGATCGTGCTCATCCCGCCTTTCGTGAGGAGAAGGCCCTGCGGGAATATGTCTCTGAAGTACATCGGAGGCACAATGATGCGCTTTTGGAGGAAATGGTTTTTCCCGGTTGTGATCATCTAAGCGAACATCGGAAGGATTCAGACTACGATGGTGATGGCGAGGAGGAAAAGTGCACGTGGACCTATGGCGCCAAGCGTTGTTCTTGTGGGAACAGGCGGATATTGTGGGACATTCCCGACGACTTCGATTGGTTCGACAGGGAACAATTTTCGATCGATTCAGAAATCCCCGTAGGAGAGAAGTACGAGTGCTAACTGTGTATATTTGTTTATCTGTAATCTATTAAGCGAACATAAATATTTTTGGAATAGTGAGTTTCCCCACCACGTGAGATAGCAAGACTCGAACCTGTGGAGCAAACCGAATCGCATCAGTTTGAATTTTCACCATAATCGCTTCGAAATACCACAGTTGCATTCCCAGGTAATCTCTAATAATATGCTGTAGAACAAGTAATAATTTAGTTTCCTCCATGGCTTTATCGAAAAGTGCGATTTCTGCTCTTATGTTTGCTAAAAATACGGCTCCGGGAAGAGATATTGATTTGATATCTGCTTCGCTATTTAATATTTTTCGCCATACTTGTGAGGCATACAAATCCATAACTAACGGCAGATCAGGCGAAGAGTCGTATCCAGAAAAATACTGTTGTTTCAATATATCTGTCAAAAATCCTGCATGTTTATCAATATCCACCTCAACTGAAAAAATTTCTTCTGGCAAAATCGGCCTAAGCAAAAGAAATCGCGGAATTTTCGTTTCTATCGGATAAAATTCACGTCCGGCAAAATGACTCTTTAAACTAACAGGTATGTCTAATTTTTTTTTATCCCAATCTATACAATTTTTGCATAGGGTATTTTTGACAATGTCCTTCAGATTCGTTGGAAATGATCGATATATCGTGTGTATAACCATTTTCTCATATAATTGTGCATTCGCCTCAGATGATTTTGAACCAGGAATCGATATTTCACGACATAAAGGACACCATTCGCCTCCCATTGCTGCATCGGGCACAGCCAATTCATATCCACCACTTAAATGATTCTGCTCAAAATGCCAAGTGAAACAGAACAATCCGCAAACTATAGCACAACAAAAAGGACATGACCACGATTTATTTTTTAAACTATCCCCAATGATTAATGTGCGACAATAACACGACGAATCAACCCTGATACCACAGAAGGGAGTTACCAAAATAGCTTTCTCACTAATTTTACACTGACATTTTTGATTCGTCTTCACTATGGGCAAAAGAGAAATAAATTTCTCAATCTCTACAGAAGACATACATAAAATGCTCTTATCACCACACATGCCTTCATTACAATCTGCGCATCGTTTCGAATACACCGGATAACGATAATTTTCGCAAAAGACGAATCCACCAATCTGTTGAGTAGGTTTCATTAGCGCATAACAATATTACAAACTGAATCAGATGTTCAATCCAGAATAATTTCAACTTTTCGCTTTCAATTTTTTTCCCACGGTATAATAAATCATGGTCAAATATAAATTATGCTTAAATATGATTGTGAAGAATGAATCACATATAATTAGAAAGACTTTGGATAGTGTTGTACAACATATCGATTATTGGGTTATTTCTGATACTGGTTCAAAAGATAACACTCAAGAAATAATAAAAGAATATTTTCGAGAGAAAAATATTAAGGGGGAACTATTTGAAGATAAGTGGGAGAATTTTGGTCATAATAGAAGTCTTGCGATGAAATATGCTTATAAAAAGTCGAAATATTTATTGGTCATTGATGCTGACGATATTCTTCATGGTACAGTGACAATTCCAAAGACTAATGCCGACGCATATTATATTTTATTATCTTCGAAAGGCTCAACGGGTTATTATCGTTTGCAAATATTCAAAAATAGTCTACGTTGGTGCTATAAGGGAATATTGCATGAATTTGCAAAATGTATGAGTAAAAAAGATCCTGTGTTAGAATTTATAAGGAATGTTTGCAGTATTGAGTCTTTGCGATTGGGTTCGAGAAATTTAGATCCGCTGAAATATGAAAATGATGCTAAAAAATTAGTGAAGGGAATCGAAGAAGAGCCTGAGCTTGCGGACCGATATAGTTTTTATGCTGCACAGAGTTTTAAAGATGCAGGAGATTTCGAGAAAGCAATAACGTATTATAGGAAGCGTATCGAATATGGAGGATGGTTTGAAGAATTGTTTATATCGTACTTGAATATTGGTGATCTAATGCAGATCATGAATTATGAAGATAATGATATCATCAATTCTTATACAAATGCATTTAAAAAAAATCAGCAGAGGGCAGAGTCACTCTATGAACTCGGAAAATTCTATATCAAAAGAGGAAATTACCAAAAAGCATATAACACTTTGAAATTATGTCTACGAATACCTTTCCCAGAAGATCAATTATTATTTCTTGTTCGCGATGTTTATGAATATTTGGCGATAAAAGAATTTATATTTGCATGTAGTCATTTGGGAAAATTCGAAGAGATGATGGATAATTATAAAAAATTATCATCGATAAATAGAGATGATAATTCCATCAGAGAAATCGTTAATAATTATCTCGAATATAAGGAAAATCCGTACAAGAAATATAATCGAGTGGTTGTTGACCAAATTATGAAAAATATTGCTGAGAATAAAGATCTGATGTTGACGTGTACTATTACTTCTTGCAAACGTTTTGATCTTTTTCAGAATACCATTAATTCGATGATGAATAATTGTTTAGATATATGTATGATATCTCGTTGGGTGTGTATTGATGATAATTCTGATGAAGCCGATATTAAAAAAATGAAAGATATGTATCCCTTTTTCGAAATTATATGGAAAGGTATTGAAGATAAAGGTCATTTGAAGAGCATGAATATGATTATAAATTTAGTAAAATCACCATATTTATTACATTTGGAAGATGATTGGTTGTTCATTGAAAAGAAAAATTATATTAAACCAGCGCTAGAAATTCTTAATCAAGAGAAGATATTTCTATTGGAGGATGTTCCTTCGTATCTAAATAAGACCATCAAGCAAGTTCTTTTTAATAAAAATTACAGTGAAACACTACATAGAAAAATTTATGGAGGATACAAAGCAATTACTTCATATGGATTCAATTATATAATACACGAACATGTTCCGGTCAAAGACGACATTAATTATAAGAATGCAGTCAATAAATACAATAAGATGAACTGTATATATTGGCCACATTTTTCATTTAGACCATCAATAATAAAAACCGATATCTTTGATATAGTTGGACAATTTTCCGATAAGGGAGCAGTTTTTTTTGAAATGGATTTTGCATTTAGATATACAGAAAAAAATTTCATCTCTTGTTTTTATGATAATATCAATCTTATACACATGGGTAAGAAGACATTTGAAAAGAATGATACTACTAAAAAAAATGCTTATGAATTGAATCAGACTCCTTATTTATGTAATGATGCAACAAAAGAAGTTGTACAACTGCCAGGTTACGTGTTCTTTGAGAATAAAGATTCGGTTGGGAATGATATTGGTCGATATGCTGAGGATCTTGTTGATTTGAAAGAAATTGCGGATAAAGACGATTCATGTGTTGCATTTAATACTTTGGGATATCTAAAAAATAAATTAGAGTCGAAATTTATTAGTACAAATGTTGGAATATATGTGAAGGATAAATATTGTCAACCAGTGGAGTTGGAGGGGTATATGTTTTATAGAAATAAGGATTCTTATGGAAATGATATTGGATGTCAACGGTTGTTGACAGTGTGTGAATTGAAGGAGCTTGCGGATAAAACCAAGGGCTGTTTGGGGTTCAATACATGGGGTTATCTAAAAAATAAAATTGAGAAGGAACTTAAATTTTTGCCTAATAGAATGAATTTGTGTGATGGGATATATATAAAAAAAGACGTCAGCGCAAAGTGAACGGTCTTTTGATTTTTACTATGGTCCATTTTGTCGTTTTTTTTGATAGAGATTCATTGAATTTCTTCAATTGGTTGCCCGCTTTATTTCCGAGACCTGTAGAAAGCACGCCATCTTCTGCTTTGTGTTGAATTTTGAATAATTCTCTGATAAGATTTTCAGGAGATGTGAATTCAACTATGGTTGTTGGTTTCGTATTAACATATTTTTTCCCATGAAGATATTTCTCAGCATATTCTCTTCCCGAAGGACCTTCCATTATTGCTTGGTAAGGTTGCGTATCAGGAAGTTCGTTATGTTCCAAAAGATATAAGAGTTCTTTGTCACCCATCACTCGATATACATTTGTCTCTCCAGCTACAGGAACAGCTGATTGTGCCTCAAGCCAAGCTGATGTTGCTCCTTTATGAGTTATATTAGTAATTTTCCCTTCTTTTAATAATTCTCGTTCATGAGGGAGAAGAGTTCGGAATATTTTCGAATCGTCCATTTTGATATGTTTTATATAGATATATAATATTTAGGATTTATTTTGCAATTTTCCGTAACGGCGAGGATCATCGGATTGGAATATGATGCTGTTTAATAAAAGTTCATCAGAGTTAATATCAGAAAAAATTTCTTTGTCAATCACGCTGTAGGGAATTTTTGAATCAGATTGGAGTAATTTCTTAGTTCTACGTGAGATTAGGCTTAATACTGCTTCATGAGATCCGAATGCTTCGATTAGCCAACTGAGCCTAATAGTTAAACAGATATTGAAATCAATCGTGCCTTTCATCGCTTCAAATTCCACTGGAATTATATCCTTTTGCTCATATTGCCTAAAGGGAGTTAGCCACATTGTTTGAGTCAAAAGCTTATCGGAAGCCATATCATCTGGATTCTCAAATGAAGACATCACTAGTGAACGTAATCATTTAATGATTGGTCAAGACTCCAGTTAATTATACATTTCAATTTTATGTAAAAAAATTGAAATATGTTTCATTTGTTATATCCTTTGATTTTGACATTGATTAAGCAGAAAATGGCCGAAGTCAAGCGAGATGCTGAACTAAAAGATGTAGTCGTTGATCGTTTACTAGTGCCAAAAAGTGACATCAAACGGGATTCGGAGCTAAAAGATATCGTTGTCGATCAGTTTCCCGAAGCAGTAAGGCGAGAAGTAGAAGTCCGTTTGCGCGTGCGAAAAAGTGTTTCCGCTCCTGTCACTCGTAAAATGGAAAACCAAAAATTTGTCTGTGTGACGGGATGCGAAGGATTTGATGTTGAAAATCTGAAGATCAAACTCGGTTTCACCGGGGTAGTCATCAACGTGATCCTTCAGCAGAAAAATCACGTTGCTTTTGTTCAATTTTCGAATCCTGTTGATCTCGATAAGATTAAACGGAGGTCTCATCTCTTTGATAATTGCGAGTTGCGCTACTGTTCAGAAGAAGAGATAAAGATGATGGGTTCAGACCCAGACGAAGGATTGCGAAGTTCTAAATTGATCCTTTTTGTCAGCAATTTGATCATACCGATCGAAACGCTAGAAAAAAAACTGTCTCCGATCAGAATTAAAACCGTCGCGTATTATCTTTGCCAAAAGACAGGATCAGTCGTGACTTTTATTGAATGTGCGGGGCCAGTGCAGCAAGATGACATCACACATGGGTATCTCTTTTTCAGTGAATATCCATCAAAATTATGTTCAAACGAATCTTTTGAGAAAATAAAAAAATCTGAAAAATACAAATGCATCACCTAGGGATTTCGCCGATCACTGATAGTAAAGCTCGCATGGATGGCCCATAGCGCAAAGCATCATTTTGAATTTTCGCCATCATCGATTCGAAATACCAAAGTTGCATGGGCATGTAATTTACAATAACCGTTCGCAGGACAGGAGGCAAACTAGTTTCATTTATCCCTCGATCAAAAAGAGCAATCTCTCCTCTTATACTAGCCAATAATGCAGCTCCTGGAATGGAAGTCGCCGTGATTTCTTTTTGCTGATTTAATATGGAACGCCATACGAGCGTCGTATAAAAATTAATTCCGCGTCCTTCATGATCGATAACAAACGTAATCGATTCTGGAAAATATTTTTGTTTTATTAAACAAATCAGAAATGTAGCATGCATGTCAAAATCTTCTATTAAAAGATCTTGTAGCTTAATAGGTTCAAGCAAAACAAATCGTGGTATTTCTGCGTCCACGGAATAAAAATCCCTCCCACGAAAATGCTCACGTAAACTCACCGGTATTTCTAATTTTTTCTCTTCCCATTCATCACAATCAATGCATATAACATTCCTTACGGTACACTCGCCGATACTAAATCCCTGCTGATTTTTTATTCCAGTGGTAATTTTTGAATGTAATAGTGTTCCTTCTAGTTGTTTCGATTTAGCTCCATCATGTGATATTTGACGACATAGAGGGCACCAATGGCCGCCGATGGCCCTTTGCGGAATAGCTAATTCTGTTTCCACATTTGAATGATTTTCGCGAAAATGCTGAGAAAAACAGAACGGATCGCAGACGATCGCACAACAATATGGACATGACCATGAGATTTGTTTTAAAGAACTCTCAATAAGCCTAACAGCACACTCACAAAATAAATCTGTTCGAACACCTAATGTAAAATCTGTGTATCCTCTCGGATGGCGTCGCCCAGCACTAATCGCATTAGTTACTAGAGGAGCGGATTCTCCTCCAATTTTACAAGGACAATCTCGCGCAACGACAGATGCTTTTGGCAAAAGTAGCTGAAATTGTTTAATCTCTTCTGCAGTCATCGCCTTTATCTCTTCGGGAGTTCGATCAAGAATACCCAATGTATCCATCGAAAGCTCTAATCGAGCAGTCGGCGGTGGACGACCGCAATCTGAACATGATTTCCAATAAGTAGGAAAAACATTACCTTGGCAAAAGTTAAACCCACCAATTGGCCTTACTGGTTTCATTGCTACGTGCTACAGATAAAAAAATTAATGAGCGGTTCAATTTACAAGAATTTCAATTTTAACTGATGAGGCATCCACTACGTCTTCGAATGGGTTTAACAGGTGGAGAAATCTCTTTTGCTACCACAACAGGTACAATCGGTGCTGCAACTATCGGTTTCGGTTCGAGAATTTTATATAGCGTGTCTTCCCACAAAAGACACTCCTCCGGAAAAAGATGGACATGTATCCCACCCACATCCGATTTCAACGGATCATCATCATAATTCAAAGCCTTAATTTCCTCCCCAAGCTTATATTCCAAAACACTATATTCCCCCTTCTTCTTCTCATCATCTCTCAAAACGAATGAATGTGCTCTGTCATACAGTTTACCAAACTGATCCTCAATTCTCATGACCGTTCCACGTTCAATCCTCCCATGACTACTAATAATCGATTCCCACTTAGAAAAAACTGTTACACGTCCAGCATCTGCCGGAACTTTAATTTCAACAAAAACAAATTTCATCTCACTGACACACGCCTTATATACGATAATCTCCCCCTCTTGAAAAGTAAAATTACATCCATAAACTCCTTTCAAAAGAACCACTTTACTTAATTTTCCCTCACGATACAACACAGAAGAAACCAATACACCCTCATTATTATACAAATTATAGATTCCATCTCTCAATCCTCTCTTGCAAGAACCTTTTTCCAAAAGCACTTTCCTTTCATCGCGAGAATTACTAATCCCATATTTCTCAAAATCACCATCCAAAAGATCATCTTTATAAGTTTGCATTATCTCATAACCTCTAAACCCATAACCTGCAGCAGTCGTTAATCTACGAATTCCATTTTTCTTCCCATGGTTCATTTCCACTAATTCCACCAACCGTCCAAACTCATATCTCTTCACATCACCATGAACGATTCCATTAACATAAATTATTTCAGTCCTATCGTTCTCATGGCCTTCTGGATAAAGCACCGTTAGACCATCTAATTTTCCATTTCGATATTCTTTTTGTGATTGCAACACCCCCGACGAATATATTTTTTCTAACCCATGTTTTTGTCCCAATACATACTGACAACTCTCCACTAACCTATGATTTCTGTCAAATTTTTCGCAAAGCCCATGAGGTTCACTCATTCTCCCACCTCAGATCTAACAAATAGTCTTTCCCCAAACCGCCTTTCAAATAAAAAAAAAATCAACTTTATCAATCTAAATATCTCTTCCAATACAAACAATCAACTTCATATTTATGCACATGTATTCCTCCAGTATTCCACAATATCGGAGAACCATTATAATTCTCACTTCGTATGTCTCCCCCAACTCTATACTCCAAAATCTTATAATCCTTCACTACTTTCCCAGCATCGCCATTTTTAAACACGAAAGATTTCGCACTCTTATATTCTTTTTTATCCAAATCAACAATCTTAACAACCACACCACTTTCCGTTCGACCTGATGGACCAATACTCTCACTTCGCCATTCAGATGCGTCACACCATCTTGAAGGAAGCGCCGTAACCCTCTGTGCACACGGTGGAACTCTAATACTCACAATGACAAACTTCCCCTCATCGCTCACACACGCCTTATAAACCACCATCTCTGTCCCCCTTTCAAAAACCATACTCCTCCCCCCAGAATCCTCCAAAAAAACCACATCAACAATACACCCATTCTCATACAAAACACTCGAAACTAATTTATTATTCTCATACACCTCACTTTTTCCAAAAAGCACACCATTTTTATAATTCTGAACACTCAATAATTCCTTCGTTTCATATCGGGATACATAACGATATTTCTTAACCTCACCATCGAGCAAATCACCCTTAAACGATTCCAGCAACACAACTTCCTTCTGAAATGGTTTATCCCCATATACCACTCTCAAACCATCTTTCTTCCCATCAACTACTCTGACAACCTCCTTCAATCCATTCTCATTATATATTTTCCTTTCACCATTCTCCTTATCATTAACATAATTGAATTCTCTACTCACAGAAATCCTGTCCGCAGCATATATTACCCTTTTCCCATGTCTCTTCCCCTGGAAACACTCCCACATTTCCAATAAATTGCCATCCATATCAATTATTTTGCAATTATATTGTCCGCCCAAATGATTATTAAATTCTTGCTTAAGCTTCCTGCCTGATTCTGGACACACAATATAACAGAATGACGTTCCATTCAGCACATTATCATAATAAGAATTCAATGCCCTAATTGTCACACCATCGCTCTCATAAAAAATTTCTCGCCCATGTTTTCGCCCATGATTTAATTCTACATGATATGACGCTATCGAATTTTTAAATAGTATCTCGACACGTTTATCACCATAACGATACGTTGTGTGAGAAATCACAGTTCCATCTTCATTATATAACATCTCCAGCCCATGTTTCTTTCCTTCAGCGTATTCACAAGTACTTTTAATTTTCCTCGAGTCATAAAAAGTTTTTTTGACCCGAACTCGCTCAGACCCATAAACCCTTTCGGAAATGGACATTAATCCGCGTTCTTAAATATCAGTTTTGTATAGGCTCATCATAAACTCGAAAAATCAATTTTCTGATACTTTGACTATATTTATGAAGCTAGATACGTCAATAAATATACCATCTGAGGTTATTGGTGGTTCCGCTGCCAATCTTACTTGTAGTTTAGTTGGAGCACTTGTAACTGTAATAATCGCGGAAAGCAGTAATGAATTAGTATATGTAAACGCTGACATTGGTAATGGTATGTTGGTCGATTCTGAAGTATATTGGAAAGGCTCAAAAGTACTTCCTGCGGTGGGAGCTTTCGTGTATATCACTAATGTTAAATTTCCTGCATATGTATGACTGATAACTGAAGCGCGAACATTACAATTTACAAGATATTTCCCAGGTTTTTTTATTCTCATATTGATGATATTCTTG
>Ga0207047_1017_pt1 | contig 42745 bp, 32 predicted proteins | sample Alteio_BWMinCont_67_FD_153302 | JGI IMG/M metagenome (GOLD analysis project Ga0207047, IMG submission 153302) | Enriched cells from forest soil in Barre Woods Harvard Forest LTER site, Petersham, Massachusetts, United States -... | ecosystem: Environmental > Terrestrial > Soil > Temperate forest >...
CCGTCCCTTAGAAAATGAAAGGGCAATACTTGTATGTCTGTAATTCAAACAATCAGAAATAGATACGGAAAAATAGCGGGTGGTATCATTGCGGTATCGTTGATAGCGTTCATTATATCTGATGCCCGTAATGGTAGCCTTTTTGGTAATCTTTTCGGCAGCAATGACCATAGCATAATGAAAGTGGATGGTCAACAAATTGACCCCAAAGAATACCAGGAGTGCATAAAGGAGTATGAAACCATATACTTAATGCAAAACGGGAAATCGCCCGATGATGAATTGCGCGCAAAACTGGATGAAGAAGCTATTCATCAATTGGCATACCAAACAGTTGTGAATAAAGAATGTGCAAAGATAGGACTGCAGACTACCGATGATGAAAAAAAAGACCTCATATACGGAAATGAAGCTCATCCGCTTATCAGGCAGTTTTCGGTAAATGGTAATCATATTTTTTTGAACCCCGAAACAAATGCGTTTGACCCGCAAAGGGTTAAAGCGTATGAGCAGGCATTTGAAAAAGAGCCCCAAAAATATGACCCCGATGGAAAGATTAGCGAGCAGTTGGAAACCGTAAAACGCTATATCTATCGTGTTAGTACTGTAGATAAGTTCAATAACCTGTTCATTGCGTCGGCTTTTACTCCTTTATATGAAGCGCAACACAAACTTGCTAGCCAGAATTCAATGGCGTCTATACGCTATGTGAAAATACCATACACAAGCGTGAATGATAAAGATGTTAAAGTTACGGACGATGAGATAAAACAATACATGGAAAAACACCGCGCTCAGTATGAAGTGGAAAACCCTGTGCGCAACATAGAGTATGTTTCTTTCGACATCAAGCCGTCTTCATCGGATACCTCAAGGGCATTAAGCGCACTCACGCAGGTAAAAGAAGAGTTTACAAAAGCCAAGGACAATGAGGCTATGGTGAATCACAATTCCGACGAACCTAATTATTCTGATGCTTACGCAAACAAAAAAATGTTCCCATCGGTATATTTTGACACACTTCTTGGGTTGCCTGTTGGCAGTGTATATGGTCCGTTTTATGAAAACAACAGCCAACTGATGGCGAATAATAGCTACCTGCTCGTGAAGGTTGTGGACAAAAAAGAATTGCCCGATACTGTAAAATGCAGGTTTATACAAATAACTACAAAGTTTCAGGGTAAGGATATATTGAGCGACAGCATAGCCAAAATAAAGATTGACAGCATAGCGCTTGCTATCAGGAACGGCGCAAACTTTGACTCATTGCTGAAATTTACAGACTTTGAAGAAAGTAAGAAAACGAACGGGGAATTTACTTTTCCTCTTCCTGAGAAAAGCTATTTAAACAAAGAGTTCGGTAAAGAAATTTCAAAGTTCATTTTTGAAGGCAAAGCAGGGGAAAAGAAAGTGGTAAGAGATAGTTTTGATAAATATACCGGCTATCGCTATGTGGAAGTAATGGAGCAGAAGGGCATGGAGCCCGCATTGCAGTTGGCATTTATATCCAAGTCCCTCTATGCAGACGACAGCACTGTAAACGCTATTTATGGAAGAGCAAACGCGTTTGCCGGTAAATACACTACAGCGCAGGACTTTGAAAACGGAATTAAGAAAGAAGGATTAACTAAAAAAGTAGGCGAAGAACTCAAGATGGATAATTTTAGTATAACGGGTCTTGGTCCTGCGCGTGAAATAGTTAAATGGGCTTACGAACATAAAGTGGGAGAGATATCGCCTGTTTTTCAATTGGGTCAGCAACGCTATGTTGTTGCAATGCTTGCCGGCATACAGGATAAAGGATTGCCAGCAATTACGGCGCAGAATCGCCCTGTGTTGGAACAAAAAGTAAGAAACGACAAAAAAAGCGACATCATCATTAATAAGTATAAAGGCGGTGCTACCTCTCTTGATGCCCTTTCCAAAAATACCAATACCCCGGTGCTCCAATCTGATTCTATAAGTATGGAACAATCGTTTATCCCCAACCTTGGTTATGAACCCAAAGTGGTGGGCTATTCTTTTTACCAGGGGCTACAGCCTAATACTGTTTCGCAAGGTATTAAAGGACAAGACGGCATTTATTTCATCACTGTTCTAAACCGTTGGAGTAATGCTGTTGATGATAAAACGCAGCAAACCGCCATGCGCCAAAGAGCAGTGATGGAAATGCAAATGAAAAAGGCAATTATCCAGGACCTCAGAGAAACGATAGGGAAAATGGCGGATATAAAATACAATACCGGCAATTTCTAAGATTACCTCAAATTCAGAAAAATAATTTTTTAATAGCCCCGACCTTCAAATATCTTCAGGTCGGGGCTATTAATTTTTGCTGTTTGATGGACTGGTTTTATTCTAAAGACAAAACTTTTAGAAAATTTTACATACCCAATGTCAGGACTTTTTATAACCTTTACAAAAAAATAATTCATGACAAAGACACTTTGTTTATGCGCGGTAATGAGCGCTTGCGCTTATGTTGCAATTGCACAAAAATCAGGTTACCGTATCGAAAATACTTTTCATATTGCCAGCGGCGGTGGATGGGATTATATTGCTGTAAGCCCCGTAAACGGTAATGTATATGTTTCTCATGCCACGCAAGTAAATATTCTTAGCAAAACTACCGGCGACTCTGTAGGTGTTATCAATAACACTACCGGCGTGCATGGTATCGCATTTGCCCCCGAATTTGGCAAAGGCTTTACGAGCAATGGCAAAATAAATACCGTAACCGTATTTGACCTTAAAACCAATGCCGAGCTTGGTCAAATAAAAACCGGGGAAAACCCCGATGCCATAATGTATGATGCGTTTACTAAAAAGGTGTATGTGTGCGATGGCAGAAGCAAAGACTTAACTATTATAGACCCCGCCACAGATAAAGTAATAAGCACTGTGCCGCTCGCCGGAAAACCGGAAACTGCCGTAAGCGATAATGCAGGGAAAATTTACGTTAACATAGAAGATAAAAACGAAATAGCCGAAGTCAACACAAAAACGTATAAAGTGGAAAATAGCTGGAAGATAGGTAAAGGAGAATCTCCTGCTGGTCTGGCAATAGATGTAAAAACAAAAAGGCTGTTTGCCGGTTGCGACAAGTTATTGGTAGTGCTTGATGCAACAAAAGGAAAAGTCATCAAGGAACTGCCCATCGGCGACCACTGCGACGGTGTTGCTTTTGACCCTGAGTTACAATACGTATTCAGTTCAAACGGTGATGGTACGCTTACTATAATAAAAGAAAAATCCGCCAATGAATATGAGGTGCTGGAAAATCTGCCGACGGCAAAGGGCGCCCGCACAATCGCTGTTGATGAAAAAACACATGCCGTTTATTTACCCACAGCAGAATTTGAAAAATCAGAAACAGAGAAACCACATTCACGCCCTAATATGATTCCCGGAACTTTTAAGGTGCTTGTAGTAGGGATGGGGAAGTAAAATGGTGGGTGCTGTTAAAAGGGAAGCCGCGAGCAATGCACTCGCGCATTCACCCTTTAGGGCTGGGGCGGCATATCCATCCTTATCTGCTTTGAATAGTTTTTCCCTTTTGTATCCTTCCCGTCTATCTTCCACATTACCGAGCGAAGCATTATCATCGCAGGTTTTTGATTCGCTGCGCGCACATTGTGAATACTGTTGAGCCATTCCTGCTCCTTCTTCCTGCTGAAACGATGTTTGCGTGCAGCCTTCACTACCGCATTGCGCATAGCAGACGCCGACACATTCTGAAACGACAGCTTTGACTGGTCAAGCCCTGATATGGGGTAGGTGTTGTTTCCACCCGCCATGGCTTGCCAGCTTGTTGTGCTTAATAATGTTTCAAGTGGCAAAACTCCGAGATTGTTTTTAATCACAACCATCGTTTGGTATCGTTGCGATACCTTAGTAACATTGCCGGTCACCTTTATAGCATTACCGTTTAGATTGCCGCTTTGTAGTTGATATACGGCATCATTTGCGTGTAGCAGGTTTTTGTTGCCTGCAAGTTTTGCTGTAACATTGGGTATAAATATAGTCACCTCGCTAAATGCAGTAGTAAGCCCAGTTTGCGGAGTTGACGCAGGAGGTGTTGCATTCGTTTTTTTTACTTCCGCCCTATGGCTCGTATCCGGCGCTGTTGGTGGCGCAGGTTTGGGTGTATCGGCTTTAGGGGCAACTGCTGTAACAGGTTGCAGGTCGGTAACAATATCCTTCAGCTTTTTAGTGTCTGTTTCCCTTACAATAGTCGAAGAGTCGCCCAATACTATAGGAGCACGGTTTTGAGACGACATATCGTTACAGGAACCCAAAAGCAACAAGCAGGCAATCAATAACAGGTATGTGTTGCGGCTATTCATGTTTTCGCTTGCGAAAGTATATTTATTAAATGACTTTTTGTAATCGCGACACCGCCTCATGCAGTGTCTCTTCTTTCTTGGCAAAGCAGAAGCGTATTAATTTGTCGTCTCTCCGGTTGCTGTAAAACGGGCTGATAGGTATAGTAGCCACGCCATACTCCTTTGTCAGCCATTGCGCAAATTCTACATCCGGTTTATTGCTGATGTTTTCGTAGCCGGCTATCTGGAAATAGCTGCCGCCCGCGGGTTGGTAGATAGTAAAGCGTGTCTGCTTCATGAGATTCAGGAAATAATCCCGCTTTTGCTCCATGAGCTTGCCGACTGGCTCAAATGTGCCATTGGCAAGATGATGGGCAAGCGCATATTGTGCGGGTGTATTTACCGCAAAAGCAACGAACTGGTGTATATGCCTGAATGCCTTGGTAAGATTTGGCGGTGCAATACAGTACCCGATTTTCCACCCTGTGTTGTTAAATACCTTGCCAAACGAAAACAATACAAAGCTGCGGGCGCGCAGTTCAGGATGTTGCAAAACGCTATAATGCTGCTTCCCGTCAAACACAAGCTGTTCATACACCTCGTCCGATAGTATGGTGATGTCTGTATTACGTACAAGCCCTGCGAGTGTATTCCAATCATCCATCGTCCAGAGCGCTCCTGTTGGGTTGTGGGGAGTATTCAGGATGATGGCTTTCGTTTTGGGCGTGATGGCGTCTTTCACTTTATCCCAATCCACTTGGAATGTAGGAGCCGAAAGTGCAATAGGAATAGCTTTAGCCTTGTTGGTTTCTATGTTGGGTATGTAGCTGTCGTAGGCAGGCTCCAATACTATTACCTCATCGTCTTGCTGCAACAGGGCGGTGAAAGCCGTATATATAGCGTAGGTAGCGCCGGGAGTGATGGTTATTTCATTATCCGCGTCAATATCTACATGATAGCGTTTTTTAAAATCGTTTGAGATGGCTTGCCGCAGCAGGGGCATGCCCGCCATGGGTGAATATTGGTTGAAGCCTGTTTGCGCCGCCTGGTATAGCAGTCGCGATAATTGTTCGTCTATGGCAAAATCCGGGAATCCCTGCGATAGATTAATCGCATTGTATTGCTGGGCGAGAGAACTCATAACCGTAAATATGGTAGTTCCCGTAGCTGAATGTTTGTAAGGAAGTTCCATGCTTATAAAAATTTATCGCCCTTGTTACGTTTCACCTCCGCCACATATTCTTTGATTTGCTGCTCCCTGTTGCGCTCGCATACAAGCAGTATATCGTTCGTGTCTATCACGATGAATTCTTCCAGCCCCTGTAGTACAATTAATTTTTCATTGGGAGCCTTTATCATACAATTTGATGCGTCTATAATCATCACATTGTCGCCGAAAACAACATTGCCGAGATAATCTTTTTCAGAATTTTCATACGCCGATTCCCATGTTCCAAGGTCGCACCAGCCGAAATAGGACGGTATGACGTAAACATTTTTGGCTTTTTCCATAATACCATAGTCTATGGAAATATTGGTGCATTGCGGATAAAGTCGCGCGATAACATCATGCTCTGCGGGAGTGTTATAGACATCGTGGGCTTGAGCAAATACCTCGTTCATTTCGGGCAGGTATTTTTCAAGAGCTTCCATTATGGTGCGCACATTCCATATAAATATGCCGGAGTTCCAGAGGAAATCGCCGCTTTTCAAAAACGTCTTTGCCAGTTCAAGCGATGGCTTTTCGGTAAAGGTTTTTACACGATATACTTTATCTAATTCCTGTTCGGTATCGTATTGTATATAGCCATAGCCGGTATCGGGGCGGGTGGGTTTTATGCCCATGGTCAGCATCGCTTTGTGGTTGCTTACAAATTCCAGCGCCTCGTGCGTAGTGCGTTCAAAAGCATGCTCGTCCATAATCAAATGGTCGGCGGGCGACATGATAATATTGGCGTTGGGGTTCAGCGCCATCATTTTGTGCGCAAAGTAAGCGGCGCAGGGAGACGTGTTTTTTCTCGACGGCTCGCTGATAATATTGGAATCGCTTATTTCAGGTATCTGCTGTTTCAGGGTGCTGATGTAAAGCTCATTGGTAATAAAATAAATGTTTTCCTTAGGGCAGATGTGCTTGAAGCGGTTATAAGTCCACTGTATCAGCGATTTGCCGGTACCCAACAGGTCAAGGAATTGCTTCGGATAGTTAGTGCGGCTCACGGGCCAAAACCGGCTTCCGATTCCCCCCGCCATGATAGCTACATAGTTGTTTTGAATATCCATTCTGTATGTTAAAGGGTGTAAAAATACTATTATATTTTATAAGGGGAATAGGGGAGTTAGTTAAATAGCTAATAAGTTAATGGGTTCAGCATTATACCACGCCTTCTCCGCAACATAGTTGCTGCTATCTCATCAAACCCAGAAACAACATTAATCGCTCAGAAACCATAAAGCGGTTACTTTTGCATGGCTATTGGGATAAACAGAGATGCCGGGGAAATTAAACAAATTATGGAATCTTACGTGCAACATGGGCTTGCGCTACGTTGGCTATCGTGCCCGCTATGTATTGATGCAAAAATCCGGCTTGCTTAAAAGAAAATTCCCTGCCGCACCCCCCTTTAAACAATACATTACCTTAAATCAATGGAAAGAGCAGAAAACTAACTTCTTTTTCCGTGACAAAGAATCCCTGAATATTCCAAAGGTAAAAAGCACTGCGCTTCAGGAAAGATGGCAGCAAATGCGCAACGGCAAGTTGTTAATGTTCAACGGGGTTCTCTTCGACCTCGGGAGGCAATACGACTGGATTACCAATCCCGATTCCGGGCACCGGTACAATGCCCACACGCATTGGGCGGACATCAATGAGTACTCACAAAAGGCAGGTGATATAAAATATGTATGGGAAAAATCACGCTTTTCCTACCTGTATGATATCATCCGTTACGACTATCATTTTGAAGAAGATTGCTCCGCGCAGGTTTTCAATGATATACTGTCGTGGATAAAGAACAATCCCGTCAACTGCGGGCCCAATTACCAAAGCAGCCAGGAAATTGCCCTGCGGGTACTCAATTGGATTTTTGCGCTGCATTACTACCGCAATTCACCTGCGCTCACAAACGAGGTGTTTGATAAAATGCAATATGCCATCTATTGGCAGTTGCACCATATATATAACAACATACAGTTTTCAAGAATCGCCGTGCGTAACAACCACGCTATTACGGAAACACTCACACTATATCTTGCCGGATTGTTGTTTCCCTCATTACCCGGCGCAGCACAGTGGAAAAAAAGGGGCAAGGCATGGTTTGAAAAAGAAATAGCTTATCAAATATATGAAGACGGCACCTACCTGCAATTTTCCATGAACTATCACCGCATAGTAGTGCAACTGCTCACATGGGGAATAACGCTTGCAGAAAAGAACAACGAAAAATTCGCCCCTGTAGTCTATGAGCGTGCCCGCAAATCGGTAGAGTTTTTAAGAACCTGTATGGTAGCGCAAAACGGCTGGCTGCCCAATTATGGCGCTAACGACGGCGCTCTGTTTTTCAAGCTCAATGATGCCCATTACCGCGATTATCGCCCCCAGTTGCAGGCGCTTGCCCGTGCGCTTAACATGAACATCGGCTTGCAAAACGCAGATGAAGATGTGAATTGGTACGGCCTGCCCGCAATAGGGAAGAACGAATGGCAGCCCGCAGACGGCATACACAGCTTCAACACTGGTGGGTATTACATCATTCGGGAGCCCGATACCCTTACCTTCATCCGTTGCGGCAAACATAAAGACCGCCCATCGCAGGCAGATAACCTACACCTTGATATTTGGTACAAAGGCGAAAACATCCTTACCGATGCGGGCAGTTATAAATACAATACCGGCGACGCTACCATGCGCTATTTCAGCGGCACCGCATCGCACAATACGGTTATGCTTGACAATAAAGACCAGATGCTGAAAGGGGGAAGGTTTATATGGTATTACTGGTCGCAGGCGCGCGCGGCTGTTTTACAGGATGAGGCATCATCCTACATATTTAAAGGGGCAGTGAGCGTATTCCGGCATGTGCGTAAAGGCATTGTGCATAGCAGGACAGTTATAAAACAAAAAGGCGTTCCGGCATGGGAAATAAAAGATGAGGTAATCAAACTGCCCAAAAGCGCCCGCCTCAAACAATTATGGCATGTACCTGAAAAAACGCAAGCACGCATTTTAATCACCGCAAAAGATAAAAACGGCAATGCGCTTACGCTGCATCAACAGGAAGGGTGGAGTTCATCGGTATATGGACAAAAAGAAAAAACAAAAGAATATTATTTTAGCACAGAGCATAATTCAATAGACACGACAATCAGAATAGCAGCTACATCATGAATATATTGCTGATACATCAATACTTTTTAGAAGAAGACGACCCGGGCGGCTCGCGCTGGAACGAGCTTACCCGTGTCTGGACACAACACGGAAATTCAGTCACCGTTCTTGGCGGTATGATACATGCCAACGGCAAAGAAAAAAAAGACGAGTATAAAGGCGCTTACTTCAAAAAAAAGGAACAGGGCAATGTAACGGTATGGCGCTGCCATGTGTCGGAGGCGTACAATAAACATTTCATGGGCAGGTTGTGGGGGTATTTTTCTTTCATGTTTTCGTCCATGTATGCCGGGTTGTTTAAGGCAAAAGGAAAGTTTGACGTGGTTATCGTCACCTCGCCGCCCTTGTTTGTAGGCTTTAGCGGGTACATCATATCGCGGCTGCGCGGCATGCCCTTTGTTTTTGAAGTGCGCGACCTCTGGCCCGAATCCGCTGTTGATACGGGCGTGCTTACCAATAAATTCATCATCTGGCTAGCCTACCGCTTTGAGCATTTTATATACAGGCGCGCAAGGTTAATCAATGTACTCACCCCCGCTTTTTATTCAGCGCTGAAAGAGCAAAAGGGCGTTCCCGAAAATAAGCTCATCCAAATATCCAACGCTGCTGATTTCACCCTGTCAGAAAAATTGCTGCAAAATTTTGACCGGTTTCTTTTCCGCAAAGAGCATGGGCTTGACGGCAAATTCGTAATCACTTACGTAGGCGCTCATGGTGTTGCCAATTATTTGGAGCAAATTTTAGACGCGGGCTTAGCTTTGGCAGATACCAACGTCCTGTTCCTGCTCATAGGGCAGGGCATGGAGAAAGACAGGCTCATAAAGCTTGCAAAGGAAAAGCAAGTAACCAATGTCCGCTTTCTCGATTCTGTACCCAAGCAGGAAGTGTTCCGCTATATCCTTGCCTCCGAAATGGGCGCGTCTGTGCTAAAAAAAGTGGACACCTTCAAAACCGTTTACTCCAACAAAACCTTTGATTACATGTCGTGCAAAAAACCCATTCTCATGGCTATTGACGGCGTATCAAGGAAATTGGTTGAGGATGCACAGGCAGGCAGCTACGTAGAGCCGGAAAACATAGAGGAATACAGCCGCATCATCCGCCAGTATTTAAACGACCCCGAACGGCTGAAACAGGAAGGTGAAAACGGTTATAAATTTGCAAAGGAAAATTTTGACAGGGAAGTGTTAGCCGGTAAATACATCAGGCATATCGAAGGGGTGATGATGAAAACATATTGAAAGACAACATACTCTTAGAGGAATAAAAAGTGATTTTTCAAATTGAAACTTTGTGCCCTTTGTGATTACCTTTGTGTACTTTGTGGTTAAGGTTAACATAACATTTTTCCCCTTGAGCAATATATATGTAAATGTCCTCAAGCCCTTGCTCGACATCATCGTTGCGCTTATTGTGTTTTTAATCCTGTCGCCCGTAATTATCTTATTGACGCTCCTGCTATTGATTGCAAATGCAGGCAGCCCATTCTTCATCCAGCCGCGCCCGGGCAAAAACGAACGCATCTTCAGCGTTATCAAATTCAAAACCATGAACAACCGCAAAGACGCAAGCGGAGCGCTGTTACCCGATGCAGAGCGGCTTACACCCGTTGGCAGGTTCATCCGCAAAACGTCCCTTGACGAATTGCCCCAGCTTATCAACGTTATAAAAGGCGACATGAGTTTTGTAGGACCGCGCCCCCTGCTCATTGAATACCTGCCGCGATACAACCCAACGCAAAAACGAAGGCACGACGTAAAGCCCGGTATCACCGGCTGGGCGCAAATCAACGGGCGCAACGCCATAAGCTGGCAGCAAAAATTTGAGTACGATGTTTGGTATGTTGACCATATCAGCTTTCCGCTTGATTTTAAAATCTTTTTCCGCACCATTGGGAAAATATTCAGACCGAAAGGAATCAGCTCAGGTACTTCTGTGACTATGGAGAAGTTTGGAGGAAATGGTTAATTGGATGCCGCGGGAAAACTGCTTTTTTACTGGTCAATTTTTATTAAAAATTGGCTTTTGAAAATAACAAAGAAATACAAAAGCACTTGTTATATTTGCTTTGTTTGCAATAATTTATAATTTAGTTTAAATAATTATATATTTTAATAAATTTGCGGAGGACTAAACCCACCTGCACAGAAATGAGGAGTAGCAAAAGGTGAAAATTATTACCGTGTTTTAACGGTAAAAAAAGTAGTTAAAACACCACCCCGGGAGAAAACGAACATGCTTATTTTTGCCGCACGAAAATAGTGGGGTATAAATCCGTTATTGTAATTTATAGTTTTATTTTTGCATAGATAATTGATATACAGTAAAAAAACAATCATTATGAAACAAATCTTCCCTTTCTTATTTGCATTTGCGAGTATTACATTTTGTGCTTCTGTTGCTGATGCACAGAGCCCAATTATTATTACCGTTGCCGGCACAGACACATTTGGATACAGCGGAGATGGCGGAACGGGTACTGCTGCCAAATTATATAACCCCAGAGGCGTAACAGTGGATGGCTCTGGGAATATTTATATTGCTGACTTTGATAATGCTGTTATCAGAAAAGTAAATACTGCTGGTGTTATTTCTACTGTGGCGGGAAATGGTATAGTAGGCTATAGTGTTGATAGCGGAGTCGCTACAACTGCTGAGTTAAATCATCCTAACGGTCTGGCTGTGGATGCTTTTGGCAATATTTACATTGCTGATATGAACAACCAAATAATCCGGAAAGTCAATACTTCAGGCATTATAACTACAGTAGCCGGAAGCTATTATGTTCCCTCCCCTTTTGGCTATTATAGCGGTGATGGCGGGCCAGCCACTGCGGCTCAGTTATTTAATCCCAGCAGCTTAACCATAGACGTCTGGGGTAACATGTACATTGCTGATGGTAGTAACAACGTTGTAAGGGAGGTGAACACTGTAGGTATTATTTCCACTATAGCGGGGAATAATACAATTGGTTATGGCGGAGATGGTGGAGCCGCGACGGCCGCTAGTTTATGGTGGCCTTCTGAAGTAGCTTTGGATAGGTCGGGTAACATATACATTGCTGAGGAAGAAAACGCTGTTATAAGGAAAGTTAACACCTCCGGTATTATTAGTACTGTAGCAGGAAATAATACAGCTGGGTATAGCGGCGATGGTGGGGCAGCGACAACTGCAAAATTGAATCAGCCTGCCGGAGTTAATATTGATGCTTCCGGCAATATTTATATTGCCGATTTTGGCAATCATGTTATAAGGGAGGTAAATACTGCGGGCATTATTTATACAGTAGTTGGAGATAGTGCTTTGGGCGCCGGTTATAGCGGTGATGGAGGACCTGCCACTAACGCACAATTAAATGGTCCTAATTGTGTAGTAACAGATAGTTCCGGCAATATCTTTATCGCAGATACTTACAATAACCGTATCAGAAAAGTTGCTAATGTTCTTAAAACTTCAGTTGGTGGTGTGCAAAAAGCTGTTGGTAATGTTGAAATTTATCCTAACCCGGTTAGTGATGTACTTACTATAAAGAAAGATGCAAATAACTTGCTTCGTTCTTTTACTATTTGTAATAGTGTAGGCGAAGTGATGTCGCGGCAAAATATATCTACTGCGGAAACTAACGTTAATGTCAAGTCGCTGGCTGCGGGGGTGTATTATGTTACTTTGAAGGGGGAGAGTGGGGTTGTGGTTAGGAAATTTGTGAAGGAATAATTGTCTGAACCTTGATTCGCTTGATTAAGGGATTAACATGATGGGTTATAAAAAACAGGATTAAATAATTGATATACAATCAAAAAAAACAATCATTATGAAAAAAATCTTCTCTTTCTTATTTGCATTTGCGAGCATTACTTTTTGTGGTTCTGTTGTTGACGCACAGGTTCAGGTTATTACAACCGTAGTGGGAAATGGTATTTCTGGTAGCAGTGGTGATGGTGGTCCGGCTACGGCTGCTGAATTATATTATCCCAACGGTGTAGCGGTAGATGGCAAGGGTAATATTTATATTACAGATAGATATCCCAATATTGTATTGAAGGTCAATACCGCCGGAATTATTTCTATCTATGCCGGTGGTGGCAGCAGTAGTGGTACAGATGGATTAGGAGATGGGGGACCTGCAACCGGGGCTAGTTTATATGGTCCTACAGGCATAGCTGTGGATGGTATCGGCAATGTTTATATTGTAGATATGTTTGACAATTTTATCCGTAAGGTGGATACTTCAGGCATTATCTCTATTGTTGCCGGAAACGATACAGGTGCAGCCGGTAGCATGCCCGCATATACAGGTGATGGTGGACCAGCGACATCGGCTGACCTTGGTTGGCCTTCCGCCGTAGCTGTGGATGGCACGGGGAATATTTATATAGCCGACCAGGGTAACAATGTTATCAGGAAAGTGAATACGTCCGGCATTATTTCTACCGTGGCTGGAAATCATGCTTTGCCCACAGGCTATAGCGGTGATGGGGGAGCTGCCACTGCTGCACAGTTATCGATATTGGGTTCAACTACAGGTGCCGGTATAGCTGCGGACGCTTCAGGTAATTTTTACTTTACGGATGTTGATAACCAGGTAATCAGGAAGGTCAATACCGGCGGTATTATTTCTACTTTTGCGGGAAACCACTCACTCGGTTCCGGATATAGTGGAGACGGAGGCTTGGCTACTGGTGCTCAGTTGAATGGTCCTTCCGGTCTTGCAGTAGATGGTGCCGGCAATATGTATATTGAAGATATAGCAAACAATGTTATCCGTAAGGTCAATACTGCCGGTATTATTTCTACCGTTACAGGAAATTATTCGCTTGGATGGGGTTATAGCGGGGATGGCGGGGAGGCTACTGCGGCTCAATTAGACGGTCCTGTTGCCGTAGCTGTTGATGGTGCAGGTAATATGTATATTGATGACGACTACAACGACGTGATACGTAAAGTTTCGCCATGCCCCGGTTGCACATCCTTAGACGGCACATTTTATCTTGACCTGAACAGTGATTGCTTATTTGATTCGGGCGATGTGGCGCTTGCTTATTGGGATTATGCTTTAATCAATAATACCCTCGGCGATACTTTATACAGTTGGTGTGATAGCAAAGGCGGATATTCTTTTTTACTGCAAGACAGCGATAAGTACTCCGTAGTTGCCGACCCATTTATTTATTTTCCGTCGTTAGCCTATACTTATGGCATTGATTCCATTATTCCTACCTGCCCTGCATCAGGTACTTATAGCCTCACTGCATATGCTGCTGCCACCGAAAGCTTTGCCTTTTCCTGCACTCCTCCCACCCATTTGGATATGACGGTAAGCGGCTGGGATTTGGGATTTGTGCCCGGCGACACAAGCGTTATTTCAATATGGAGCAGCAGCTATTGGGATTATATCTGCGATTCGCTCTCTGCCACCCTTACCTTCACGCTTGACCCTGCACTTACTTATGTGGGTATGCTCGACGGTCCGATACCAACCATATCTGGCAGCAAACTCTCGTGGACATTTTCAACTACCAAGGATTTGTTTGATTTCTATGCCGATGTGAAGGTTGCAACAAGCAGCAGTACCACCATAGGCACACCGGTATGTAATATGTTGTATGTAACTCCTACCTCATTGCCCGACCCCGATACTGCCAATAACACGTATTCGTGGTGCGAGCCCGTAAGGGCTTCGTTTGACCCTAATGAAAAGAAGGTGTCGCCCATAGGTACCGGAACAGAAGGCTATATAGCCAACGGCACGCTGCTCAGTTACCTGGTACATTTTCAAAACACAGGTACAGCAAGCGCTGTAAACATTACCATCAAGGATACAATTAATAGCAATCTAAACGTGGCTACATTGCAGGTACTCAATTCAAGTTCGCCCGTAATGGTTTCGGAGGGAAACGGTAATGTTGTTACCTTTAAGTTCGAAGGAATCTTCCTTCCCGATAGCGCCGCCAGCCCTAACGGCAGCAGTGGCTATGTGGCATACAACATCATGCCCTATCCTTCGCTTGCTGCAGGTACGCAAATCACGAACAAGGCAGCCATTTATTTTGATAACAACCCTGCCATATATACCAATGCTACTTTGAATACTATTGAACATAATGTGGGCGTGCAAGAGGTTTCTGCTTCGGGGATAAATGTTGAAATTTATCCTAACCCGGTTAGTGATGTACTTACTATAAAAACGGATGCAAATACATCTTTTAGCTCCTTCACAATTAGCAATAGTATTGGGGAAGTATTGTTGGGGCAGCAAATTACAGCAACTCAAATGGAAGTGAATGTCAAGTCGCTGGCTGCGGGGGTGTATTATGTTACTTTGAAGGGGGAGAGTGGGGTGACGGTGAAGAAGTTTGTGAAGGAATAATTGTCTGAACCTTGATTCGCTTGATTAAGGGATTAACATGATGGGTTATAAAAAACAGGATTAAATAATTGATATACAATCAAAAAAACAATCATTATGAAAAAAATCTTCTCTTTCTTATTTGCATTTGCAAGTGTTACATTTTGTGGTTCTGTTGTTGATGCGCAGGTTCAGGTTATTACTACTGTAGCAGGAAATGGTGCGTATGGCACTAGTGGTGAAGGTGGTCCCGCCACTGCTGCTGAATTGGGTTATCCTAGCGGCGTAGCGGTAGATGGCAAGGGCAATATTTATATTGTGAATAATACCACCTGGATTGTACAGAAAGTCAATACCTCCGGTATTATTTCTATTTATGTCGCTAGTGGTATTTTAACTTATCCCTGGGGTATAGCGGTAGATAATACCGGCAATATTTATATCGTCGATCAGCCAAACAATTTTATCCGTAAAGTTGATACCTCCGGCATTATCTCTATTGTTGCTGGAAACGACACATCCGCAGTCGGCGGCATGGGCGGATATACGGGGGATGGTGGACCCGCTACGTCGGCTGACCTAGATTGGCCTTCCGCAGTAGCTGTGGATAATGCAGGCAATATTTACATTGCGGATAATGGTAGCAATGTTATCAGGAAGGTGGACACGGCCGGTATTATTTCTACCATAGCAGGGAATCATTATTTGCCCACAGGTTATAGCGGGGATGGGGGGGCTGCTACGGCTGCGCAGTTATCGATAACAGTAAATTCCGGTGTAGCTGTGGATGCTTCCGGCAGTCTTTACATTACGGATGTAGGTAACCAAGTTATCAGGAAGGTCAATACCGCGGGTATTATTTCTACTTTTGCAGGAAACTACACGCTCGGCGCCGGATATAGCGGAGATGGTGGGGCGGCTACTATGGCTCGGCTGAATGGTCCTTCAGGTATTGCGGTAGACGCTGTCGGCAATGTTTATATTGTAGATGAGACAAACAATCTTATCCGTAAGGTTGATACATCTGGAATTATCTCTACTGTTGCAGGAAATTATTCGCTTGGTGGGGGCTATAGCGGGGATGGCGGGACTGCTACGGCGGCTCAGTTGTGGCCTGTCTCAGTAGCTGTGGATGGCACCGGCAATATCTATATCGCAGATTACAGCAACCTTAGAATACGTAAAGTTTCTCCATGTCCCGGTTGTACATCCTTGGACGGGAAATTTTATCTTGACCTGAACAGCGATTGCTTATTTGATTCGGGCGATGTGGCGCTTGCCTATTGGGATTATGCGTTAATCAACAATACCCTCGGTGATACTTTATACAGTTGGTGCGATAGCAAGGGAGGATATTCGTTTTTACTGCAAGACAGCGATAAATACACTGTAGTTGCCGACCCGTTCATTTATTTTCCGTCTTTAGCCTATACTTATGGTGTTGATTCCATTGTTCCTACCTGCCCTGTGTCGGGTGCTTACAGCATCACAGCATACGCCGCCGCCACCGAAAGCTTTGCCTTTTCCTGCACTCCTCCCACCCATTTGGATATGACGGTAAGCGGCTGGGATTTGGGATTTGTGCCCGGCGACACAAGCGTTATTTCAATATGGAGCAGCAGCTATTGGGATTATATCTGCGATTCGCTCTCTGCCACCCTTACCTTCACGCTTGACCCTGCACTTACTTATGTGGGTATGCTCGACGGTCCGATACCAACCATATCTGGCAGCAAACTCTCGTGGACATTTTCAACTACCAAGGATTTGTTTGATTTCTATGCCGATGTGAAGGTTGCAACAAGCAGCAGTACCACCATAGGCACACCGGTATGTAATATGTTGTATGTAACTCCTACCTCATTGCCCGACCCCGATACTGCCAATAACACCTATTCATGGTGCGAGCCCGCAAGGGCTTCATTTGACCCAAATGAAAAGAAGGTGTCGCCCATAGGTACCGGAACAGAAGGCTATATAGCCAACGGCACGCTGCTCAGTTATTTAATACATTTCCAAAACACAGGTACAGCAAGCGCTGTAAACATTACCATCAAGGATACGATTAACAGCAATCTAAACGTGGCTACGTTGCAGGTAATCAATTCAAGTTCGCCGGTGGTGGTTTCAGAAGGAAACGGTAATGTCGTTACGTTTAAATTTGAAGGAATCTACCTTCCCGATAGCGCCGCCAGTCCAAGCGGCAGCAGTGGTTATGTGGCATACAATATCATGCTCCATCCTTCGCTTGCTGCAGGTACGCAAATCACAAACAAAGCAGCGATTTATTTTGATAACAACCCTGCCATATATACCAATGCTACTTTGAATACTATTGAAAGTAACGTAGGTGTTCAAGAGGTTTCTGCTTCGGAGATGAATGTTGAAATTTATCCTAATCCGGTTAGTGATGTACTTACTATAAAGACGGATGGAAATAATTCGCTTCGTTCTTTTACTATTAGTAATAGTGTAGGAGAAGTATTATTACAGCAACAAATAAGTACTGTATTAACTGACGTGAATGTGAAGTCGTTGGCTGCGGGGGTGTATTATGTTACGTTGAAGGGGGAGGGTGGTGTGACGGTGAGGAAGTTTGTGAAGGAATAATTGTCTGAACCGTTGATTGAAGTTGATTAGACTGATTTCGCTGAATGTGTTTATAAAAAAAGGATTAAATAATTGTATGACTATTAAAAAATCAACTTTATGAAACAAATCTCCACACTGGTAGCTTTTTTGATAATAACTACTTGTCTGCGTGCTCAGACCTCTAGTTGTACAGGTACCCCCTATGCGGGGATTCCGGTTGCAAGCACATTTATGGCATGTGGCAGCAGTGATACTCTTACCGTTAACGATTCAAGCGCCTACGGTAGCGGAATTGCTTATCAATGGCAGTCCTCAACTGACGGTACAGCATGGACCAATTTGCCGGGTGCTACTACTGTGGCGTATAGCCTCACAGTTGCGGGCGCTTATTATTACCGTTGCACGGTTACCTGCACAACAAGCAGTTCTACTGCTTCTTCCACCGCAGTAAATGTTGGGTATGAAACGTCCTGCCCATGCAGACCGGCATATAATTCTGCCGGTTGCTCTTATGTTATGGTCAGCATTTATCTAATTGGCTATGGGGGTTCTTATATTAAAGAATATGCAGGTTGTGATGGTTTTGGCTATAGAGACAGAACCGGCATTGTAGCCCCAATATCCTTGCAACAGGGAGGCGCCTATAATGGTACCGCATATTTATACTCCGGGTACTGGTTTAATGAAGGTCAGGCTTGGATTGACTTTAACAGTGATGGTATATTCTCTGCTTCTGAGGCGGTATCAAACGTATTTGGTATGCCAAGCATTTATTTGGATTCATTAAGTTTTACTATAAACATCCCTGATAGTGCCCAAACAGGCATTCGCCGCCTGCGTGTACGTCAAGTTTCAACTTTAGAAAACACTACTCTTTCATCCGCGATGGACCCCTGCAATTATGAAGATTATGACAGTCTTGATGTCTACCAGGAGGGAAATGCATTCGATTATGCGGTACTTATTGTCTCCGGTTTGGGTAGTACAACAAGCGTACACGAAGTAAACAAAGAATCAATACAAATCTATCCAAACCCTACTAATGATGTGCTGACGATAAAAATAGATAATACCCCGTATACCTCGTTTACAATTAGCAATACTATGGGAGAGGTTGCACTGCAACAACAAATAAACAATACACAAATAAACGTAAATGTGAAGTCGCTGGCAGCGGGGGTGTATTATGTTATGTTGAAGGGCGAGAGCGGGGTGACGGTTAGGAAGTTTGTGAAAGAATAGGTATCTGAACTGCTCATTGAAACAGATTGAAATGATTCAATTGATATGTTAAAATCAAAGAAGAATTATTCACAACCAAGAGGGTCAGCCTAATCAGCTTCAATCAGTGGTTCAGACAAAACACAACTTATATTTTCTATTAACACTAACAATTACAGTAGTTTAATCGTCTATAATAACAATCAAAAACTAAATTTTATGAAAAGAACGATTTTGTTTTTAGCATTGCTCGCCGGAGCAACATTGTGCGCTCATACTATTAAAGCGCAGGGCATTATGACCACTATTGCGGGATATGATACCACCGGTGGCTATTCGGGCGATGGCGGACCGGCTACTGATGCTAAACTAAGCTTCCCGTCCTTCATTTGCCTTGACAAAGCAAGTAATCTTTATTTTGTTGACCAGGGGAATAATGTGATTCGCAAAATAGATGCTGTTACAGGTATTATCAATACCATTGCGGGAAACGGCACTTCGGTACACGCAGGCGATAACGGACCAGCAACAAGTGCCGCATTAAATTCTCCTTACGGTATGTGCATGGATACTTCGGGCAATATTTATATTTCAGAAGTGACAGGCTCTACGATACGGAAGGTTGATGCAACTACAGGTATCATTACTACTATCGCAGGACTAAATGAAATGTTTGGCTATTCAGGCGACAATGGCGCTGCCACAAATGCTGAATTAAATGAACCACAGGGTATCCGCATGGATGCTGCAGGCAATCTCTATATTGCAGACGCTATGAATAATGTTATCAGAAAGGTAACTGCCTCAACGGGCATTATTTCCACTGTTGCAGGAAACTATGCACTTAATACTTCAACTGATAGTTCAATCAACGTGGGGGGGTATACCGGCGATGGCGGTCCTGCCACAAGTGCACAACTTTATACGCCTTGTGATATATGTTTTGATAATTCAGGCAACATGTATATTGCAGATTATAGTAATCATGTTGTGCGGATGGTTAATGCAATTACGGGCATTGTCAGCACTTTTGCCGGAAATGGCATAAATGCTTATAGCGGCGATGGCGGACAGGCAACTGCTGCGGAAATGATGGACCCTATAGCAGTAAATATAGACAACGAAGGCAACATATATATAGGCGACCAGAGTTGCATGATACGAAAAGTGGATGCAGCAAGCCGTATCATCAGTACGGTTGCCGGAACCGACAGTACCGGCTATACTGGGAGCGAGGGACTGGCAACGGCAGTTGAACTTAATGTTCCAAGCGGTATATGTATGGATATAAACAACAACATTTATATAGCGGATGCGGGCAACAACATGATAAGAAAAGCCACACAAACCCCTACACAAGTAAACAATATTCCCACCACAGGCACTATAAGTATTTTCCCCAACCCGACTACGGGAAAATTTACTGTACATTCAAACGGATTGCAAAACAATGTGCCGGTTGCAGTATATAATACCCTTGGTGAAAAAGTTTATCAAACCACACTCACTGCCACGCAAACTGATATAGACCTCGGCAGCCAGCCTGCGGGGGTTTATTATGTTATGTTGAAAGGGGAAAGCGGGGAAAAGGTCAGGAAGTTCATTAAGGAGTGAGTTTCCCACTTGTAGTAGTATAAGCTATGTCCTCAAATGCGCAAGCAGCCTGCCCCGCCGTGGCGGTGGTCCGCTTGCGAAAAGATGCTCTGCCGATTTATTACGTAACACAATTTCCCCCTTCGCAGCCGTGTCTCTGCCTTCCGCAGGACACGGCGTCAATCGAGTGATAAAGCCACATTCCGTTGTCATGTCTCCGCTCCTTCACATGACACGGCAGTAATCATAGCAACCATCTCGCAACCGGCGCAAAGAAGTATTCCCCAAATTGATATCAAAATTTTAAAAATAGTGGGGTACAATTCCCCCTAATTACGCCGTATTCCAGACCTTTGTTTCGATTTAAAAATATGGACTAATGCAAGAATCTTTTCACTTATCCCATAGGGATGCCTTCGCATAAATTTGGACTTTGAAAATGAAATTACCCGACAAAAAAACAACAAAAATGAATAAAATACATAATATGAAAAATACGTCAGTACTCCCAATTTACAATACGACTCGTTTGAACACTGACATAACTGACATAAATTTCAGAACTCCAAACCACAAAAATTATCAATTAACCTTCGACAAAAAATAACTAAAATGAAAAAAACACTCAATATGAAAAATACGTCAGTACTCCCAATTTACAATACAACTCGTTTGAACACTGACGTGTTTTGCCGTATTTTTCAGAACAAAAAAGGAGGTAATTTGGTACCAAACATCCCTACACAATTTTTATTAAAAATAAACGTTTACCTTTTTAATTATATCCTTTTTTGTACATTTATTTTATTAACGTCAAAAAACACACTGCCATGATATTAAAAAATCTGAATAGGTGCGTCATTATTCTAATCATGCTATCCGCATGTTATGGGGTACAGGCACAGAAAAAAAGTGCTAAGACAAGTAAAAAAGCTGCCCATGCTGCTGTTACGGCTACCAAAGTAACCGATGTGGAGGGCATTACAGAATACACCTTGCCCAATGGCTTGCAGGTACTGATGTTTCCGGACCCGTCGAAGCCGACTATTACGGTGAATATTACCTACCTCACCGGCTCGCGTATGGAGGGCTATGGCGAAACGGGCATGGCGCACTTGCTGGAGCATATGATGTTCAGGGGCTCTACCCACCACCCGAATGTAAAGGAAGAACTCACCGCACATGGCAGCAACAGCAACGGCACTACTTCTTACGACCGTACCAATTATTACGAAATATTCCCCGCCAGCGATGAAAGCCTTGATTGGGCGCTCAGTATGGAAGCAGACCGAATGGTCAACTCATTTATTGCCGATACTGCGCTGAAAAGTGAATTTTCGGTAGTAAGAAATGAATTTGAATCGGGCGAAAATTATCCTACCAATATTTTAATGGAGCGGGTGATGGCTACCGCATATTTGTGGCATAACTATGGTAAAGCCGTCATAGGCTCTAAGGAAGATATAGAAAGAGTAACCGCAAAGATCCTGAAGACTTTTTATACAAAATATTACCAGCCCGATAATGCGGTATTATTGGTAGCCGGAAAAATGGATGAGCAAAAAACATTGCAGCTTATCTGTAAATATTTTGGCGCCATACCCAAGCCCACCCGCGTGATAGCCCCCACTTATACCGTAGAGCCTCCGCAGGACGGAGAGCGGAGTGTGGAATTAAGGCGCGTTGGGGATGTGCAGGCTGTATCGTGCGGTTATCATATTGTTTCGGGGTCAGACGATGACTACACTGCTTTTGAAGTGCTCAACGAAGTGCTTACAGGTCATCCCGAAGGGCGCTTGTATCATAACCTTGTGGAGAGCGGGCTGGCATCTTCCGTGTGGGGTTACCCTTATGCACTGAAAGACCCGGGATTTTTATACATCAATGCCGACGTACTTAAAACCCGTTCATTGGACAGCGCTAAAGACGTGATGTTCGCTACTATAAAGGATATTAAAACCAACCCCGTCACCGACAAAGAGGTGGAAACAGCGAAGAACAGGCTGCTGAAATATTTTGAAGAAAATTACCGCAACAGCGAATATATCGGCATCACCCTGAGTGAATATATAGCCGAAGGTGATTGGCGACTTGCATTCTTATACCGCGACCGCCTTAAAAAAGTAACGGCAGATGATGTGAACCGTATTGCCAAAACTTACCTTATAAAATCAAACCGCACTGTCGGAGAATTTATACCTACGGAAAAACCGGTAAGGGTGACGGTACCGGAATCGCCGGATGTAGCGAAATTAGTAACGGGTTATAAAGGACAAGAGGCGCTTGCGCAGGCAGAAGCGTTTGACCCCTCACCGGCAAATATTGAAAAACGAACCAGCCGTGGTACTATAAAAGGCGGTGCAAAATATGCGTTGCTTTCTAAATCTACGCGTGGCAATACGGTTAATGCCTACATCACCCTGCATGTGGGGGATGAAAAAACATTGGAGAATAAATCTGCTATCGTGTCGCTCACCGCGGGGATGCTGAGACGAGGCACTAAAAATAAAACGAGGGCGGAGATAAACGAAGCGTTAGACAAACTTTCGTCTTCACTCTACATCAACGGCTATGGACAAAGCGCAGGCATATTCATTACATCGACAAAGGAAAACCTGTCGCAGGTGCTGGATATTTTGGATGAAATTCTGCACCAACCCACCTTCCCTGAAGATGAGCTGAAAACGCTGAAAAATGAAACACTTAACTCCCTTGAACAGCAGCGCTCCGACCCTCAAAGTATTGCCTTCCGTGAGTATAGCAGGATAGCTACACCGCGCCCCAAAGGGAATATAAACTATACCATGACGGCGGATGAGGAAATAGAAGCGAATAATAAGGTAACTATAGAAGACGTGAAGAACTTTTATACCAATTTTTACAACAGTGCACATGCTGATATTTCATTTGTAGGTGATTTTGATTTTTTCAGAGTAAAAGAAAAGTTGAATAAGATATTTGCCAACTGGAACTCTCCGGTTGCCTATACGCGTGTGCCGGATACTTACGATGATATAACGCCTGTAAATAAAGAAATAAAAACACCTGATAAAAAGAACGCTACCATGGTGGCAGGTATGAACCTGAAACTACGCGATGACAATGCCGATTACCCATCGCTGGTGATGGGAGATTTTATTTTTGGAGGGGGCTTCCTGAGCTCAAGGCTGGCAACGCGCATACGCGAGAAGGAGGGTATCAGCTACGGTATTGGCTCGTTTTTGCAGGTAAGCTCTGAAGATGAATCGGGGGCTTTCATGTCTTATGCGATATATAATCCTGATAATAAAGTGAGGATGGAAACTGCATGGAATGAAGAACTTGCAAAAATGCTGAAGGACGGATATACAGATGATGAACTGAAAAAAGCCAAAACAGGCATTATGCAAAGCCGTGAAACAGAGCGCGCCAGCGATGAGCAATTGGCTTATAAGCTAAGCAGCTACCTTGACCATGACAGAACTATGGACTGGGATAAAAAAATGGACGACAGGCTTAAAGACTTGACCCTGAATGATGTAAACGGCGCCATGAAAAAATATCTTTCTGCGGATAAGATTACTTATGTGAAGGCGGGGGATTTTAAGTAAGAAACAGACTTATTCATGATTTTCTATTGATGCCTAATTGAAAGCAAAGAGCATTCAATATTTCATCCCGACTATTTTATGCTCTATGTTTTCAAAGTCATCATTTACCTCTTTCATATCAGCCAGATACTGCGGGTCGGAAGCGGCAAGTTTCATCAGTGTTAATTTATCATTTTTATCTCCTGTTTCGTCATTGAGCACAACAAGTACGCGTTTGTTTTTAAAACCTTCGGGCACGGTTATTAGCAGTTGAGTATCTGTTATTTTATATATTTGCCGGTAAATCATTTCCTGTCTTTATATCAAAGTTACAAAAAAATATAATAAAGCTATTACAAATAGCTAACTATAGCAGGCAATGCATCTCCTCCAATTAGTCAAAAGTAAAAACAACTTTTTAATCATTCTTAACCCTAAAAATGATTAATTTGCAGTAAGTTTTATGCAGACTATTTTATTTCAGGATATAGGGCAGATGGATTATGATGCTGCGTGGCAATTCCAGGAGGGATTGATGGCACAAAATCTTGAAGCCAAAGCACAAAGGTACAATGCCGATGAAAAAAGTAATGATATAGGCACCCGCCATTACCTTCTGTTTTGTGAACACCCGCATGTATATACTTTAGGAAAAAGCGGGCATATAGAAAACCTGCTGCTCAATGACAGCCGTCTTAAAGAATTGAATGTTTCATTTTTCAGGACAAACCGCGGGGGGGATATTACGTATCACGGACCGGGGCAGGTAGTGGGCTACCCGATTTTTGACCTTGAATGTTTTTTCACCGACATAGGCAAGTATATGCGTTACCTTGAGGAGGTGATTATCCGCACATTATCGCACTATGGAATAACGGGAGAAAGGCTGCCGGGCGCTACAGGCGTATGGCTTGACGCAAATATAAAAGGGAGGGCGCGCAAAATATGCGCCATGGGTGTGCGCTGCAGCCGCTGGGTGACGATGCACGGATTTGCGTTCAATATCAACACCGACCTCCGCTATTTTGATTATATTGTGCCTTGCGGCATAACAGATAAAAGTGTTACCTCGTTGCAAAAGGAGTTGGGCAGTGAAGTGGATATAAATGAGGTGAAAGAATTATTGAAAGTAGAATTTGCAAACGTATTTGAAGCTGAGATAGTACCAGGACTTATGCATGAATCTGTATCATGAAAAGGGGGATTACATATTATTGGGGAAAGGACCATTTGCTTATTACCCTGGGCAACCGTACACAGGGGCGGATACTTATACTATTTCTTTCTGAGTTTCTTTTGACCGCCGGCATGGCTACGATTTTTTTATTGCGGTCTATTCCTTTTTCGGGTGGGTTTACGCATATGGTGTCGGGTATCGGAGCCTCTTTGCTTTATTTGCTGGCAGCGTACCGGTTTTTGTCGCGCATATTTTTCAACGAACAACTATTGCTTGACGGACAATCGCTTACCATTATAAAAAAAACGCTTTTTGTACATCGTGCAGACCGGTACGAATGGCAACATACAGGAATGCTGCATTATGCCGGTAAAAGCCCCAAGACTGATCATCCGCTTAAAGGGAAATGTTTTGATTATTTAGGCTTTGAAACCCAGGAACAATTGACACAGAACCTGCACCAGCCGGGCAATCTGTACTTCAATTATAAAGGGGAGCCGGTGTATTTTGCAAGCGGTGTGTATTCATGGGATGCTGAAGAGGTAGTGCGTATCATGAAACTTTTTACGGGCGCTTCCCTGCGCCTGGGACCTGAATGGGAGCAAATGCTGCAAGAGCAGGAGATGGGAGATTATTAATAAATAGTAATGTAACCTGTTTCCAATTCATTATCGTCTTTACGCAACACAAATTTATACACCCCATTTTGCTGAAAGTTCCTTTTATCAACAATTATTTTTGAAGCGTTAATCTTAGGCACTTCCATTATCATGTGGTTTGCCTGGTTATAAAACTTTATCGAGTAGTGATGTGTTTTTACATCATCCGGCAATGCCATAGTTACATAGCCTGTAAGAGGGTCTGTGTAAACGAATCTTGCCTTTATAAAAGTAGAAGGATTTACACTGCTTGGGTCTTCAAGAAATGATACCGTTATTTTAGGTTTTGGCTGAGGCGGGGCGGGGGTTTCGTTTTTTATGGCAGCGTCATTCGAAGTGCTGGTAGTGCTGTTATTATTGATTGCGGTGGTATTAGTGGTATTATTATAGCTTTTGACCGTAGTAGCAGTAGTAATATGCGCATCGGCATCAGAATTGTCCTTATTAGTATAGTTGGGGTATTTATCCTTGGCATTATGAATAATAGATTCCTGCACGGTGGTAGCCGGTTCGCCTTTTGATGTATCGATTTTGATAATAATGCCTGATTTTGATTTTACCGGTCGCTTGATATCATTCATTACTAAAAACCGTTGCAGCGAGTCGTTAGGGGGCAAAACCATAGTTTCATTTTCCAAGTCGGAGCTGTCAATGTGTAATTTCAGGCGGTTGCTGTTCCAGGTAAGGTCTGAACTGAATACGATGTACAACTGGTAATAATTTTTGCCAGGGCGCGGGTGCCCGTCCACAAAAGCCTGCACTCCTTTTTCTAAGTTTTTTACATAGCCCACTGTCGCAAAATTATGTGCGCTGTCGGACGAGCGCTGTACAGCAATGGATTTTACGCCATTGTACTGGCACTGCCAGGTAAGTATAACCACTCCTCGTTCGGAAGTGCCGGCTATATCAGGCAGTGTAGGTTGTGCAATAATATTTGTTGCAAAAAAAGAAAAAAGCACTATCAATATGGTACGTGCCACAGATACCCTTGCAATCATTCCCCAAACCTAAGACAAAATATTGTGACGGAAATATTGTAAAACCAAGTTTTTATTTTTAATAACAGTTTTAGTAACGATAATAAAATATAATTCAGCCGATATTTGGTTTTCAGAAGAATAGCATTATTATTGCTAATATTATTTCCAACTCATAAAACAGTTAATAAAACATGGGGTTATTCACTAAAAAGCAGTTGAGCCACTTGGTACTTGACGCATCGGATGGAGAAAAAAGCCTGAAACGCACTTTAAATGCCGGAAATCTCATGGCGTTGGGCATTGGGGCTATAATAGGAGCAGGTCTGTTTGTACGGACTGCTGCTGCTGCTGCAAATAATGCGGGACCTTCTGTAACTATCGCTTTTGTAGTTGCGGGGATAGGCTGTGCTTTTGCGGGGTTATGCTATGCTGAATTCGCATCCATGATACCGATAGCAGGAAGCGCCTATACTTATTCTTACGCTACTATGGGTGAATTGGTTGCCTGGATAATAGGCTGGGATTTGGTGCTGGAATATGCCGTTGGCGCCGCAACAGTAGGGATAGCATGGAGTGAATACCTGAATAAACTTTTGGAATCGTTGTTTCAATTTCATGTCCCATACCAATGGTGTCACTCCCCTTTTGAAATATGTGACGGCAAAGGCTTGTATATAAGTCAAACAGGGGTGCATGGCTTTATGAATCTCCCGGCTTTGTTCATTATTTTCATGCTCACATTGCTATTGATACGCGGTATCCAACAGTCGGCAGCAGTGAATGGTATCATTGTTATTACCAAAGTTGCCATAGTTCTTTTATTTATAGTGTTGGGCTGGCATTTTATCAATCCCGCAAATTATCACCCCTACATTCCTGCCCCCACAACTTATAAAGATTCGCAGGGAGTAGCACATAATTATGGCGGTATATGGGGCATATTAGGGGCGGCAGGTACCGTATTTTTTGCTTTTATCGGCTTTGACGCCGTATCCACTGCGGCGCAGGAAGCCAAAAATCCTAAGAAGGATATGCCTATAGGTATTCTTGGTTCGCTTGTGATTTGTACTATACTTTATATCCTCTTTGCTCATGTACTTACTGGTGTGGCCACGGTAAATGACTTTCGTACCCAGGGAAGAGAAGCCTCTGTTGCTTTCGCTATCAAAACGTATATGACAGGTTATAGCTGGCTTCCGGATGTTGTTACGGTTGCTATCTTATTCGGGTTCTCTTCGGTAATATTAGTTATGCTGCTCGGGCAATCGCGGGTATTCTACTCCATGAGCCGCGATGGATTAGTACCTAAGGTATTTTCAGATTTACATCCTAAATTCCAGACGCCTTATAAGTCTAATCTTGTATTTCTTCTACTGGTAGGCGCCTTTGCAGCATTCATTCCAGGCGATATAGTTGGCGACATGACGAGCATAGGCACCTTGTTTGCGTTTGTTTTAGTATGTGCGGGAGTGTGGATTATGCGGGTAAAAAATCCTGAAATACCCCGCGCTTTCAAAGTTCCGATGGCGCCGGTTGTGTCGGTGTTGGGCATCATCGTTTGCGGCGCCATGATGGCAGGTCTTGGCTGGACAAACTGGGCGCGACTTGGGGGATGGCTTGTAATAGGGCTCGTTATTTATTTCACCTATAGCCGTAAGCACAGCAAACTTAGAGATAAATAGTTGTTGTCCTATATTTTAGGAGAGCTTTTCCTTTTCCGCTAACGAGGTCTTTATCTCTTTTAGTTCCTCCAGCACTTGACCAAGAAGCGAAGCTTGCATCCAGTGAAAGTAAGTATGTGGGTGTTCTTTAGCATCCAGATGAGTTTCCGAATTAAATTTCTGCGCGTCTAATTCGTTAATTTTGAAGTTCATATATATTTATTTGGACGACAAAAATACTGAAAAAAGACAAATAATAAAATCCTATGGAATGTGGAGCATTCCCAATTTTCCCGACTTACGTTGTTGCTCTAATTCCCACGCAGTAGTTATCACATTGGCATAGCTTTTTATTCCTCCGCTTTGTTGTTCAAGCCGAAGATAGCTATCATACATTTCGCTGCTGTAGTCGCTGATTTCGCCATGATATTTACGGTCTATTTCTTCAAGTGTATCAATATGAGCGATTGTGAGTTTGTTTAATTGCAACTGTAGTTTATTTGCCAGTACAGAGTCTTTGCGGAATAATTTGGTACGGGCATACAACCATATATTGAGGTAGGCTGAATAGTTGAACGAAGTATCATTTACCATTGTTCCCAATGCATATGCCATCAGGTTGGCGTCGTCTTCCGCTGCAATGCCTGCCTGATGGGCAAGTTCGTGGCATATTACAAACGGCAGCATGAAGCCCGGAACGCCTCCGTCTACCTGCGCTTCGCCTGTGAAGGGGTTGTAATATCCTTCCACAGCCATACGCGCCACAAAAGAACCAAACAAAGAGGTTTTCGCATGCAATCCATGCGCCTTTATCTGGCAGTCGGTGAATATTCTGTAATAGGCTATAGCCTGTTCGTCCACATTGCTGAAACTTTGTGAGCGATAGTGAGGCGCAAAAGCATTTAGTTTTGTAATAAGGAATTTATTGAAAGCAATCAGACCTGAATTATCCTTTTTACTTGTTGTATCACTATGAATATTCCAACTGCTTGCAAGGGATGGTTTGTAATAGTTGGCGCCCCATCCGATAATAAACAGCAAATAGCAAAAGACAAATGTATTGATGGTATTCAATATGGAAGCGGCGAGGCGTTCTTTGTGCAAACGAAACCGGAAAAGAAAATAGAACCATCGCCCCACCACTAACAGCAGCGCTAACGCGGCAAGCACATAGAGAATGTCGCCGACACTCACAGGAATGAAACCAAACAAAACACTCCGCAGCGATTGGATGGGGGAAAAAATATGATTTACATAAAGGGATAGAAGATGTTGATGACGTGGGAAAAAATACAGCGCTGCTGCCACCAAAATAGCCAGCAAAACCATTATTTTAAACTTCTTCTTAAAATTCATGTAGAGGGAGGTCAATTATCTTTTATGTATGTAAGATAAGACATTTAATGTTAAAAAATAAAAAAAAGTTACCCCTTATACTCTCCCCATACTCCCCGTAAGGTATCGGCTATTTCGCCGAGCGTGCAGTAGTTTTCTACCGCCTCAATAACCGCCGGCATCAGGTTTTCTGTAGTGTTTGCTTTTTGCCGTATAGCATCAAGGCAGGAATTTGCTTTTTCGTTATTTCTTTTTTCGCGCAACTTTTTCAACTTTTCTGTCTGCACGTGGCGGATGGAGTCGTCTATTCGGAATGAGGAAGTTTCGCGTTCCCCCGATGCGACGAATTTATTAACCCCGACAATTATTTTTGTTTTGTCTTCAATAGCCCTGTTGTAGGCATAAGCGGAGCGCGCTATTTCGTCTTGCATGAAATGTTGCTCTATTGCTTTTACGGAGCCGCCCATAGCGTCTATTTTTTCGATGAGCTTCAATGCTGCAGCTTCTACTTCATTGGTAAGGGTTTCCACATAGTAAGAACCTGCAAGAGGGTCAACGGTGTCGGTGACGCCGCTTTCATAAGCAATGATTTGCTGGGTGCGTAATGCTACTCCCGCGGCTTCTTCGGTAGGCAGCGAAAGGGCTTCGTCGTAGCCGTTGGTGTGTAAAGACTGGGTGCCTCCTAATACAGCGGAAAGCGCTTGTAAGGTAACCCGTACTATGTTGTTTTTGGGTTGCTGTGCGGTAAGGGTGCTTCCGCCGGTCTGGGTATGAAAGCGAAGCATTTGCGCCCGCTTGTCGGTAGCTCCGAGTGATTGGGTAATATGCGCCCATATACGGCGTGCCGCCCTGAATTTGGCTACTTCTTCAAACAGGTTGTTGTGTGCGTTGAAGAAAAAGGAAAGGCGTTGCGCAAATACATTTATATCCAATCCTTTTTTTAGTGCCGCCTCAAGATATGCCTTGCCGTTGGCAAGCGTAAAGGCAAGTTCCTGCACAGCATTGGAGCCCGCCTCGCGGATGTGGTAACCGGAAATGGATATAGTATTCCACTTGGGAACCTCATGACTGCAATATTCAAAAATATCGGTAATGAGCCGCATGGATGGCACAGGCGGATAAATATAAGTGCCGCGCGCAGCATATTCTTTCAGTATATCGTTTTGGACGGTGCCGGATATTTTTTTTATGTCAGCGCCCTGTTTTTTTGCGAGCGCAATATATAAAGCGAGCAATATAAACGCGGTAGCGTTGATGGTCATTGAGGTGGAAATGTCCTCCAGCTTTATTCCTTTGAACAGGATTTCCATATCTTCAATAGAATCTATGGCGACGCCCACCTTGCCCACTTCACCTTCCGACATGGGATGGTCGGAATCGTAACCTATTTGAGTAGGCAAATCGAAAGCTATGGAAAGCCCCATAACACCCTGGCTCAACAGGTAGTGATAGCGCTTGTTTGATTCTTCGGCGGTGCTAAAGCCTGCATATTGGCGCATTGTCCAGGGGCGGTCGCGATACATGGAAGCATGAATGCCTCTTGTAAACGGAAACTGCCCGGGGCGTTCATCCATGGCAACAGGTTGAGCATACAACTCATTGATGACAATGCCGGAATCAGTCTTTATTGGTTCTTTATCCACAGATACGGTTTGAAAATGTACTTTATTCTGATGCGCCGAAAGATAATACTTTCTTAGCTTCTTCATTTATGATGTGTATCGCTACTTCGGTAGGCAACTCACCCTCCACGCTAAGAACGTAGTCAGCTATCCGTGCATGCAACTCTTTACCAAGAGCGTCAGGATTCAGTTGTTTCGCAATTTGAATGACCATATTCACTTCCTGCTCTTTTACACTCTTTACAGTTTCCCATACCTGCCTGGATACATATATCTGCTGCGACAGATTGTGTTCAAACTCGGTGCGGATATTAAACAGGATGGCTTGCTCAAGGTCGCGGACTGTCATCGTATGTTCATAGATACGGGGTATAATCTGGCGCGGCTGCATGCGCTCTATGAAAACAACAAGCCTTTCATAAGCCTGCAGGCGCAACCTGATTGTGGTATCCTGACCTTCGCGCAGCAGCGCCAATTGTTTTTTCTTAGTCTGTGTGACAAGAAATTTTTGTACAATGAGGTAGCTCGTGAGCATCGTTATGAAAGACGGAACGGTGTATTTGAGCAATTCGAGCAGTGTGTTTGTAATATCCATTTGTATGCAAAAATAAGACGTTTTGGGTGAGGAATATGTTTCTATATATAAACCCTGTAATTAGCCGGTTATAGATGCATCAGATATTTAACGGATGGGGTTCCTTTTAGCAAGCTTCAAAAACGGATATAAAAGTACTATTTGTTAACAATTAATTTTTATTGGTATGACCAATATTGACGATATTTTTCATAACTTTAATAAGCAAAAAACAATCATTTTAATGAAACAATTTTGCGCTCGTACCGCTCTTTTATTTTTGTTTGTGTTTTTATGCAAAAGCGCCATCGCCCAAATGATTGGTACCGATATTTTTATGCAGGCAACTCATTGTGAGTTGGGTATTGATTTTCTGGGCGCCTATGGTACTAATTCAGCTGCTCCTTCCGGTTATTACGCAAATACTATCGCCACAGGCAGTGGATACTGTTTGGGCTTTGTAGCCGACCCTGATGAGGACGGGTGGACCGTGGGTACGCCAAATTATTTTGGTGACTATTTTTTGCCGGGTGACCCCGTGGAAGGATGGGCGATACAAGTGGCGGGAACAAGAAATGATGCCTATTACCAAAACTATAATTTCGTATCAGAATATGGCTCGGGAGGATTAACCTTAACCGGTAATAATGTTTCCTATACACAGTCGGGAGCAGTAATGACGGCTTGCTGGCAGGGAACTGCTTATGGTAATTTATCCATTACGCAGGTTACCGTTTTGGATACGGATAAAATGTTTTGGGTGGCTACTATTACACTCACTAACACGGGTACTTCCACATTCAAAGACATTTATTATATGAGAGAATTAGACCCCGACAATGAAGAGCCGGAGACCGGCTCTTTCGTTACTACCAACACTATTGTTTATCCGGGTCCAGATTCTGTATTGGTTTCTGCTGTGGGTACAGAATATCCACCACGGTCATACCTCGGGCTTGGCGCAAAAAGCAGTAATGCAATGGTATTCTGGTGCAATTTTGGTTTGTTACCCTCGGAAGCGGAAGGGCTTGACCAAATTTATTCTAAAACAGCCACCGATGTCAGCTATTCCGGCACTACAACAAACGACGTCGGTATGGGGCTTGTTTTCCACCTGGCTGACCTCCCTGCAGATTCAACTGAAAGCTTTAAATATACTTATATAGTACGGAACGAAGATTTTGATGCAGCTCTGGAAGCAACAGTGGCAGGGAGCGCGGGATGGTCTGTAAACGGTGTTGCTGTGTCTGATACCGCCGATACGGTTTTGCCTTGCAGTGCAGGAACAACTGCTACTACTATTAATATACTTAACGGCGATGGATACTCGTCATGGAGTTGGAGCCCCGCTACCGGGCTTTCAGGCACAACCGGTACTTCCAATACCATTACCACGGTATCGTCGACTGCAATAACTTATACTATTACCGGTACTCCGTCGTGCGGATTCGCACCCAGAACTTTTTTACTCTCGGTGCTCCCGGGAGTTGTGAGCCCACCTATAGTAACGTCGCCTGTCAACTATTGCCAGGGAACTATGGCGAGCCCTCTTACCGCTATTGGCAGCAATTTGTTGTGGTACATTGCCGATACGGGAGGCACAGGGAGCAGTATAGCGTTTACTCCCTCTACCTCAACCCCCGGCATTACTACTTATTATGTATCGCAAACCATAGGCATCTGTGAGAGCCCAAGAGATTCTATTTCAGTTGACGTTATTGCACCTGCGGGAGTAACTGACGGAAGTAATAGTCCTCTGTGTGCAGGAAGCACTCTGCTGCTGACGGCAAATTCAACATCGCCGGATGTAACTTATAGCTGGGCAGGACCCGCAGGATTTGGCTCTGCCGCTCAAAATCCTGTAATACCGGGTGTTACAACTGCCGCAAGCGGTATCTATACGGTAATCGTTACGTTTGGAATATGCACGTCAACCGATACTGTATCAGTATTAATAAACCCGATACCGACTATTACTTCCGTATCCAACAATGGTCCTATTTGCTCCGGCGCAACACTTAATTTTTCAACCAATGCCACACCCGCCGGAGGAAACTACAATTGGAGCGGACCTTCGGGCTATTCAACTTCCGTTCAAAATCCGGCTATAATAAATGCGCAGCCCGACGCCACAGGCACCTATACGGTAACCTATTCCCTGAACGGCTGTGTTTCGCCTCCCGCTTATGACAATGCCGTGGTGAACCTCACACCTGCAGTGCCCACGGTTAGCAATAATTCACCTTTATGCGCGGAACATACACTGCTCCTTACGGGTTCCACTACCACGCCGGAGGTTGGCTATAAGTGGTCCGGTCCCGGCGGTTTTATTTCCACAACACCCGACACTTCTATTATGAACGCGCTTACCACCGCTTCGGGAATTTATACATTGACCGTTACTTTAGGACCTTGCAGTGATTCCGCAACAACCTCCGTAATCGTAAATCCCATACCTGAAAACCCGGTAGTATCCAGCAACAGCCCTGTTTGCTCAGGGGATACACTGCTGTTGTTTGCCACATCCAACCCGGGCTCTGTTTATCATTGGACAGGTCCTTATACTTTTATCGATTCAACCCAAAACCCCCAACGGTATTTTGTAACTACGGAATACGGTGGCATTTACACGGTGTATGCTGTACTGAACAACTGCCCTGCTCTTGAACCGGGATATGATACCGTAATTATCCATCAAACCCCGCCGCCGCCATGGTTAACTAATCTTACTTATTGCCAGTTTGCTTACGCGCCCGCTCTTACTGCCACGGGAGAAAATATATTATGGTACCCGACAGGCGCAGCGACAGGCACAGGCAGCCCGGTAATGCCTACCCCTTCTACCGATACAGTGGGCGTTACTTATTTTTATGCAACGCAAACGGTACAGGGCTGTATGAGCGCAGTTGATTCGGTAAAGGTAAAAGTGCTGCCCAAGCCTTCGGTTGCTCTTATTCCTCAAAACATTGCTTTATGCCCCGGCGATACTGTAGTATTATCTGCTATTGATACAAGCGGGGCAATAAATTTTTATTGGGAGCCCAAATTATATCTTGATAGCATAAATCCGGTAACAGTAGTAGTGCGCCCTGTAACAGACGTGGATTATTATGTGCTGGTAAGCAATAAATACGGCTGCACGGATACCGCCAATACAAATGTTACTGTTCACCCCAACGCTGTAATGAATATGCCCGATTCGATAACCCTGTACCCCGGAGAAGTTTACCAGATAGACCCGTCAACAAATTGCCTTAACTTTCTCTGGTTTCCTGAAATAGGGTTGAGCGGTTCCACCATATCAAACCCCGTTGCGGCGCCCGAAGTAAGCACTAAGTATGTCGTGCGTGCAAGTACGGAATGGGGATGCACTGTTATCGATTCCATAAAAGTAAATGTTGACCCCGGCACGCTGCTTGCAATGCCAAACGCTTTTTCTCCGGGCACGGGTGTAAATAATGAGTTTAAGGTAATAAAGCGCGGTATAGCCACACTCAATTATTTCAGAATATTTGACCGCTGGGGCGTAAAAGTATTTGAAACCACCAACATAGACCAGGGCTGGGACGGCACCTACAACGGCACTCCCCAACCTTTCGGAGTTTATGTATATGAGGTAGAAGCAGTTACCAATACCGGCAAAGTCTTTATCAAGCAAGGGAATGTTACGCTTGTGCGGTAAGGTTTAAATCCTGTGCCTAAAACCATTTAATCGCTTAGGGTAATTCTTTTAAAAGCAACAAGGACGCTGGTAAAATAAAGTTTCAATTCTTTGTGTATAATTTTGTAAAAACCAGAACGTCATGAAAAAGGCATTTTTAGTGATATGCGTCTTTTTATCTTTGAATACGTTGCAAGCCCAAAGCTGGAGTGAGCTTGGTATAGGTAGTCATGCACTCAATGCAAACAATTATATTATATCAATTTGCACAGACAAGAGTGGTAATGTGTATGCCTCAGGAAGTTTTACCGATACAAATGGGTATTATTGTGTAGCAAAGTGGGATGGTGTCTCATGGAGCGAATTGGGTGCGCTGAATGCAAATGGAACTATCTGGTCGATATGTGCAGATGCAAGCGGCAATATATATGCAGCAGGTAGTTTTCATGATACAAATGGTTATTCTTATGTAGCGAAGTGGGATGGCACGGTATGGAGTCAGTTGGGTGCTGACAGCACTACACCTAATTTTTATAATTCCGGCATCTTAACTATTGCAATTGATGCAAGCTGCAATGTGTATGCAGCCGGACAATTTTCCGACAGTCTAATAGCTTATAAAGGGCATGAGTATGTAGCCAAATGGAATGGTACTACATGGAATGAATTAGGCACAGGAAGCAATGCGCTTAATGCGAATGCAGAGATTGATGCAATTTGTGTGGATGCAAGCGGAAATGTATATGCTGGAGGAATATTTACTGACACAAGCGCACATTTTTATGTAGCTAAGTGGGATGGCATAAACTGGAGCAAACTCGGAACCGGTATTAATGGGGAGTCTACTTCCGGTATTGGAACAATTTGCAGCGACGCGGCAGGGAATATATATACAAATGGTGGTTTTGCCGATAGCGGATATGGTTGTGTGGTAGAATTTAATGCAACAAGCGGGATATGGAGCGTATTAGGCGGTGTTGCATCTTTAAAGGCGTTATCCGGTATTGGGTCAATTTGTGTGGATGCGAGCGGTAATGTTTACACGGCAGCAGTCTTTGATTCTTCCAGCATCGATATGAATCCGGTTATATATAATGCTGCAAGCGGAACCTGGAGTGAATTGGGAAAACTAACTACGAATAATTATATTCAGTCAATCTGCTTAGATACCAGTGATAATGTATATGCCGCCGGAGATTTTACAGATAGTATTTCCTCGACATCGGGACATAGGTATGTAGCAAAATACAGCAATCCTTATGCGGGCATAAAAGAAGTAGGCAAAAATAATGATATAAAAATCTACCCCAACCCGGCAAACGATATTATAACCATCAAAATTACTCCGGCAATGATGGACGCCGACTATTTTATTGGCGATATGACAGGCAAATTATTATTTACCGGAGTGCTTGAAAATACGGAAAATAAAGTTGTGATTGAAAGTTTAGCATCCGGATTGTATTTTTTAAAAATCGGGAACACTACTATTCAGAAAACATATAAAATTATTATAAAGGAATAAAAAACACAAACAAAACCCTTAAAATAAGTTCGGTCAATACAGGCAAACGCTTTATCAAGCAAGGGAATGTTACACTTGTGCGGTAAGATTAAAATCCTTTCTACAACAGTCCGTTTTTCATGGTAATTTTACAAAACCACAAATTCGCATTTCTATTTTCTTAACCATTGGGCGGCTTCTCATCATACATAAAAGGTTTCAAGGCATACCTGCAACTGGAACGCTCCATGTCGGACAACACGGTGGAGGCATACCTGCACGATGTTGCCATGTTCAGCGATTATATAGAAGACAGCCATAGCGAACTGGCTCTTATAGATATACGGTTAACTCATTTGCAGTCATTTCTTGAACACATCAACGAACTGGGGCTTGCGGCAGGCACGCAATCGCGGATACAAAGCGGCGTGAAATCTTTTTTCGGATTCCTGATGCTTGAAGAAATTATTAAAAGAGACCCCACCGAGCTCCTTGAATCGCCCAAGCTGAAACGCGCCCTGCCGGTAGTGCTTAGTATTTCAGATATGGAGGAATTGTTTGCCGCCATAGACCATAGCACCCCCGAAGGGCAGCGCAACCGCGCTATGCTTGAAACCATGTACAGTTGCGGACTGCGGGTAAGCGAGTTGGTTACCCTGTGCATTTCAAACCTGTATCTTGATGTAGGCTTTGTGCGGGTAGTGGGCAAGGGCAATAAGGAACGGCTTGTGCCTATTGGCGCTACTGCCGTTAAGCAGGTGCAATTGTATAAGGACAATGTGCGCACTCATTTGCCCGTCATCAAAAGCGGGAATGAAGATATACTCTTTTTGAACCGCAGGGGCGCGGGCTTATCGCGGGTAATGGTATTTTTGATTTTGAAACAACTTGCGGAAAAATGCGGCTTTAAAAAGAGCATCCATCCTCATACTTTTCGCCACTCATTTGCCACCCACCTTGTGGAAGCAGGCGCCGACCTGCGGGCTGTGCAGGAAATGCTGGGGCACAAAAATATCACCACTACCGAAATATATACCCACCTTGACCGGTCTTACCTGCGACAAACATTGGAAAAATATCACCCGAGGTTTAACAAATGATTCTCGTTTAAATTTATTTTATATGGCAGTTGGCATTAAATTTGTTTATCAAAGTAAAACTATTGCATCACACATTTTTTTCACTCACAAATAAAAACGCACAAACAATGAAACAGAAAATCAACAATGTCTTTAAGGGCAAGCTACTTGCAGCAATGATGATAACAGTAATTTTTGCAGGATGTCAGAAAGGAGATACCGGACCCGCCGGTCCCCAGGGTCCGCAAGGAAACGCAAACGTCGGCGTAGGCACCGTTTCCGTTACCCAATCGCAATGGACATACGATAATATTAATTGGGATTATTATTACGATGTATCCGATAATAGTATTACAGAAGCCATTGCAACCAATGGTACTGTAGAAGTATTTGTAAATAATACCGGAGCAACTGATGATTGGAATGCTATGCCTTATACGGTTTATTATCTTGCTAATAAATCTTATTCTTTCGATTATGAATATTACAATGGCGGAGTTACACTTTACATAAAGCTATCAGACAATTCTACATTTAGTACCATTGCAACATACTCTTTCAAAGTAGTTGTTATTAGCGGTAGTTTGCGAAAAGCTAACCCCAACGCCAACTGGAGCAACTATAATGAAACCATGGCAATAATTAATGCAAATAAGGTAGCGCCAACGGGTGCGAAACTGATACAATAAGTCTGCTTTTTTTAAACAATGTGGTCAAAAATGGTTGATAAAAATCAGCTAAGATTCAATACAGATAGTATTTTCCATAGGGGATATTGAAAGTCGTTTCAATATCCTTTTTTTTGTTTGATGAAAAAAAGCCAATGAAAGGTGTCCCGTTTGTGGTATCAGTTGTATTCAAAAATGGGGTAAACGAGACGGCAAACAACGATTTCGTTGTAAAGAATGTGAGCGAATTTTTCTCTGTTCAATAAATCTGTAGCGGATTTAAATAGGTTTGTATGGTTCAGAAAATCGATCATGGAACATCAGGTCTATAAGTATCTGGCTCGCGATAGTGGATTATCGCAAAGCAGTATACAAAGGGTATTTAATCGTTTTCTGAAACAAGCTCCATCCATAGTAATAAAGAGCAAAAAACAAAGTTCATTTGTTGATTGATAGTAGTTATTTTGCTAATGGACTGTGTTTGATTTTATACTATGATCATGATATTCGTCGTGAACGTCTTTCGCTTTCTTATCTATCCTCAGCCCGAGGAAAACCGGAATTCTTCGCAACTTGCCTGAAGTAATTTCAGCGAATTTTATATTACATACCAGTTTAGGTTTAACCCAAATCACAGGTCCGTTTATTTTTACAGTCTCTTTAAAGGGTGAGTTTTTAATAACAAGTTTTTGCATCTTATCATAAATCTCTTTTAGTGATTGGTCATTAAATCCGGTACCGGTATGCCCGATAAATGACAGTTCTCCTCTTTTGTAAACACCCAACACCAATGAGCCAAAATATTTTCTTCCTCCCTCCGGAACTGTGTAGCCTGCAATCACTGCTTCTTGTGTTTGCATGTGTTTTATCTTTAGCCAATTTGCACTTCTCTTACCTTCATAGTAAAGGCTGTCAGCTTTTTTGGCAATAATTCCTTCAAGCCCCTTTTTTTTAATTTGCATAAAAAATTCTACTCCACGTTCTTCTATATGGTCGCAGTACTGAATAATATTATTTTCAGGAAGAAGTTTTTTCAATATTTTTTTCCTTTCGAGTAATGGTTTTTCTTTCAGCGATTTATTATCCCGATACAGGCAATCGAATACATAATATACAAGCGGCGCTTTATTTTGCTCATATTGCTGCAATAATTGGAATGATGGTAACCCTGTCGGGTCAACGGCAATTATTTCTCCATCCAATATCACATTCTTTTTTATTTTTTTTAGAGCCTCAATAACTACGGGATATCTTTCTGCGAATGATAATTTATTACGGGAATAAAGCCTGATTTCTTTTTTATTAACGTCAGCTATTGCTCTGTAACCATCCCATTTTATTTCATAAATCCATTCAGGGCTGTTAAAAGGTTTATCACCAAGTTTCGCAAGCATTGGGTTTATGTACCTTTTATTGACCATGGTATGAGTTCATGTTTTTATAAGATTTCATGATGCTTTTTTCCTGGTATGCTCAAGGCTGCTTTTTAATTGCGACATAAGATTATTATTTTTGCCGTGTATAATCTTGAATTTAGGAATGGGTATTTTTGCTCCTTTAGCTTTAAGTTTTATTATCTTCATTAACATCTCATCATAAGTGTCTTTGTATTTATTAAAAGAAAATTTTTTGGGAGTGAGTTGGTTAATAAGAGCTATTGCCATTTTAATTTCAGAAGGTTTTATGCTTGCATTTTTGGGTATATTAAGTTCGGAATAATCCCTGATTTCCTCAGCAAAGCGCATTTTAAGTAACAATATCATGTTACCATAAGGTTTTAACATGCAAAGATTCTCTTTTGTATGGAATACATAACTGCCAATCGCAACTTTTCCGCTTTGTTTTAAAGCCTCCCGCAAAAGAGTGTAAGCCTTTTCTCCCGATTTCTCCGCTTCAATATAGTAAGGGGTATCATAATAAATAGTGTCCACTTCTTCCTCTTTTACAAATTGGCTAATTTCTATGGTTTTACTCTTTTTAGGGTTTACCTTTTCAAAATCTTTCTCAGTAAGTACAACGTAGTTGTTATTGTAATTATAGCCTTTCACAATATTTTCCCATGCTACTTCTTTTCCTGTATTTGGGTTTATGCGTGCATATCGGATGTGCGAATGGTCATGTTTATCAAGCAAATCCATACTAAGGGTACTATCATGCACCGCACTGAATAGTTTTATAGGAATATTTACCAGCCCAAAACTTATAGTCCCTGACCAAATAGCTCTCATAATCATTGATTTAGTTACCTAATGAAGATATAAATAAACGTGCCAAAAGCATAACTGTAGCTTAATTTATCAGCGGATTAAGTTAGATGTTCAAAAAACGGTATGAAACAAAATTATCCCTGAAAAGATAACCTTGTTTCATTGCGTGTCATTGCAGGTAAAGAAATGGTAAATGTCGTTCCTTCACCCACGCTGCTATTGGCAGAAATGTAACCGTTATGCTGCTGTACAATTTTCTTGCAGATAGAAAGCCCGATTCCTGTCCCCTCATATTTATCATAACTATTCAGCCGTTTGAAAAGAGTAAAAATTTCATCGGCATACTTTTGTTCAAAACCAATTCCGTTGTCTTTAACGTAAATGGTAAAAAAGTCTTCGTCGTACAAATTGTCTTTTATTCCGGCAATCTGCATCCCTTTTATCTTTTCAGCGTAAATATGAATATGTGGCGGGCAATCCGGTTTTGAAAATTTGAGTGCATTAATAATGAGATTTTGAAAAAGCTGCCGGAACTGGTCGGGTATTATATTTAATGTCGGTAGTTGTTCAATATCTATCTCTGCCTTTTTTTGTTGTATGGATATTTCCAGGTCAGACAATATCCCTTGCAATAACAGATTGAGATTTGTTTTTTCAAAAGCCTCAAAATTTGTCGACGACCTTGAAAAACTCAATATGTTTTTTATCAGCATTTGCATCCTTTTCGCAGACTTCATTATTCTGTCTATAAAGTTAGCGCCCTCTTCTTTAAGGAGGGGTCTGTATTTGTTCGCTAACTGGTCGCTGAATAAAATTATTTTACGCAAAGGTTCCTGTAAATCATGTGATGCAACATAAGCAAACCGCTCTAATTCTTCATTAACTGCCTTGAGTTGTGTGATATTCTCAATAAGCTGTTTATTCAATAAAATAACCTTTTCTTCCGACTGTATCCTTTCCAGTATTTCTTTTTCAAGCAATTTATTGGCGGCTGTAAGTTTTTGCTCTTGGGCAAGGAGCAGATGATTTTTTTTATAGAGCTCCGCAAATACCGCTACTTTTGCCTTCAGCAATTCCGGGTTTATGGGTTTATAAATATAATCCACACCCCCCATCTGGTAACCTTTGAAAACGCTGTCTTCGCCATGGTCGTTTGCAGTAATAAAAATAGTGGGAATGTGTTTTAGTTTTTCCCGTTCATAAATAAGTGTTGCCGTATCAAAACCATTAAGGTCCGGCATTTGCACATCCATTAATATCAAAGTAAAATCATCTTCTTTCAAAAGAGCTCTGAGCGCAGCTCTCCCTGAATTCGCTGTACGAATAGTATAGCCATCCTTTTCAAGAATGGTCTCCATAGAAAAAAGATTATCCTCACGGTCATCGACCACCAAAAGTTTTATTCCCGATCTTACAGGCGAACTGTTTTCCAAACCCTCTTCCATCCCAAAAACATTTTATTTATATAACCATACTCTCATCAGGGACAACAATTGATCTATTTTAACCGGCTTGGTAATATAATCAGATGCGCCGGCTTCTATACATTTATCCCGGTCCCCTTTCATTGCTTTAGCAGTTACTG
>Ga0207047_1019_pt1 | contig 42388 bp, 34 predicted proteins | sample Alteio_BWMinCont_67_FD_153302 | JGI IMG/M metagenome (GOLD analysis project Ga0207047, IMG submission 153302) | Enriched cells from forest soil in Barre Woods Harvard Forest LTER site, Petersham, Massachusetts, United States -... | ecosystem: Environmental > Terrestrial > Soil > Temperate forest >...
AAAACTCATTGTACCTTTTTAACCCCCAAGATATTCTCCCCTAACCCTCCAATAAAATAATATTCAACTTTTTCCTCTACGAACAACACGACTTCTTCTTCTTCTTACTAACTACCCCACCCCCCACATCTGCCGTATAATAAGTTTCACGAACCCCCGATTTAACTGTTCCATCCCTATATCCCCCACAAATCTCCCTAATCAACATATCAAAACACGAATAAATATTCACATTCTTCTTCGCAGAAACCTCACAAAACAACAATCCATGCTCATCCGCCAACTCCCTTCCCTCCTTGCTCCCCACACATCTCTTACTCTCCAAATCACACTTCATTGCAACCAAAATTATCTTCGTTCCATCATCACACTCATTCCTCACTTCCTTCAACCACGACACAACATTTTGAAAACTCAAATATTGAGAAACATCATAACACAACAAAACTCCACTTGCCTCTCTGTAATAAGACCTCACAATCGATCGATAAGCCTCCTGCCCCGCCGTATCCCAAAATTGTGCCTTAACACAAAAACTTTCCCCCCCCTCTTCACTCACCTCAACAATCTTACTCCCAAATTCCACACCAATAGTAATATCATGCATCATATCGAAATGGTTATTACAAAACCTGTCAATCAAACACGTCTTCCCAACCCCTGTATCACCAATCAAAATCACCTTTAAAACATATTTAAATTCATGCGGGAGCCCCGAATAAGTTGATTTCATCTAACACACACTCACACAATATTTTTTTCTATACTGACACTGACCTCACCCCTACACTAAATATATTCTCAATATCTTCCGCCGTCGCCTCCTTATTCCTAAATAAAATATCCGACCTCGAAATAATATTCTTATCATTGGGAATTTTTATTGAAATCCCCCTAATATTCCTAAATGAAGGCACTTTCCATTCCCTCTGAAGCAATCTAGTAGCAAGAGCGAACAAATAATCAAATGGACTATTTATCGAACACTTTTCCTTGATATTTTCACTAATTGCCAACGCAAATGTTTTATTCACATCCGCATCCATTTCATTCAAAAGATTCGTTGGAAATGCATTTGTTATTCCCCCGTCCACTATATTATCAAACAATACCTTTCCAGAATTCCCTCCCGAAAACACCTTTGGAGAAAAAACTATCGGCACGCAACTGGACATAAACATAGCATCCACCACCTTAACATCAAGCGTATTATGCTTCACATCCGTAGAAAATATTTTTTCACAACCACTTTCTAAATTACTCGCAACCAAATACACATTAACCTCCCCCAATTTTTCTTTCAATTCCCCCAAAGTGCAATCACTCTTCACCTTCGCACCACCCAACAGCTCCGCATACAAATTCTTCAAATAAATCCCCTGTGAAAACCCGTTATAATAATATAAATTAATCAACCTTTTAAACACAGAAGAAACACCATCGGTATACATTCTATTGATACTCTTATTTGAAAAGAAATTCATCAATTCGGGAACCGTATAACCAACCGCTAACGCCACACAAATTATCGATCCAATACTTACACCCATATAATTCCTTATATTTTTTAAATTTAATACATTTTGTGCGCATAGCTCCGATAATGCACCCAAAAATGCAACTCCATATATACCACCACCGCCAAAGATTAAGGTATCCACATCAAGTCCGCTCATTCTACTATCTACTAAGGAAAAAAATTGATTAATTTTAAACTAACGAATATATTCTTTTATCTCTCCTAAGAACAAATCAATATGACAACTTTATATCTCATGATATTAGCTACAAACGTAATCGCATCTGTCTGTTTCATATCTTCGGTCGAAACTACTAATAAAATAACTTCGCAAATAGCCCAAGAAAGTATTATCGATATAACAGAAATCGCTTCGCTAAAACCAAATGAATTTCGAATCATCCGCATTCCTTCACCACTTCAAATTGGCCATCTACAATGCAAATTAGTTTACAACCTATGTCACTTTCCCAGATTCTCCCCCATCTATAATCCAAAACCGTCGCTCCAACACTTAACGACAATTCATTCTCCTACTAATCTACAAACAACCACGAATATAACTATTTCGCCCATGAACAACTGTCAACTCTCCCTCCCAAACACCTACCCAAAAATTTCCGAAAAATTATTCGGCAACAAAATCCTATTAGATATATTCAAAACCTGCGGCGAAATCCCCTATCTAAAACAATCCCGAATCATCTCCCCTCTAAAACAATATCATCTATATACTTATAATTTTAATAATAAGGATATGTTCATCAGTGGCCACCGCTCAAAACCAAACGTAATAAAATACAATCGATATGGCCCCAATGCAAAAAAACTCATCGAAGACAAATATGCGAAAAAATTAGAAAATTCACTATTTAAATCCGTAATCTCTCTTTCATTAGTTATTGCTTGTACCACTATTGGAATAAAAAAATTTAAGATTTAATCTACTTCATCGACTTTTGGTCCTCCTGAACCCGCACCCATTTCCTTCGCCGCATTAGCAAAGGCATTCATGCCACTATCGACATCGCCATACATCGACTTCAAAATAGGCAATATCTCACTCTCCGCCTCCTTTTGCTTCGCTATAAATTCCTCCTTGCCCGCCTTCAAAGAATTTTCATCCAACCACTGAATATATTTACTCACCATACTCTTAACAGATGCATAATTCTCCTCCCCCAACTTCTGCTTAACAGTCTCACAAGTCTTCGGATCATCAATCGTATTCCTAACATTATATATATAATTCTCAAACGAATTCTTAGCCTCAATACAATCCCTAATTTCTTTATCCTGAGCCGAAAACATTTCCGCATCCTTTACCTTTCTCTCAATCTCCTCCTTACTCATACGCCCTTTCTCATTAACGATAGTAATCTTATTACTCTTTCCACTAGATTCTTCAGAAGCGGAAACATTTAAGATACCATTTGCATCCACATCAAAACAGACTTTAATTCTCGGTACACCGCGAGGCATCGGAGGGATTCCAGTCAATTCAAATCGCCCCAATTGAATATTATTTGGATCATCTGTTCTTGTACGCTCCCCTTGGAAAATCTGAATCGTAACAGCAGGTTGGTTATCTGAATAAGTACTAAACGTATCTTCCTTCTTACACGGAATAGTTGAATTCCTCGGAATCAGAATAGCCATAATCTTCCCCGCAGTCTCAATCCCCAAGGACAACGGGGCGACATCCAACAGAACCAATTCACTTGTCTTCGCATCTTTCCCCCCATTAACAACGAAAGCCTGCACCGCTGCCCCATATGCAACAGCCTCATCCGGATTAATATCCCCCCTCGGCTTCTTATTAAAGTACTTCTCTAAACTCTGCTGCAACTTAGGAATTCGTGTTGAACCCCCAACGAGAACAACTTCGTCAATATCGCTCTTCGAAATCTTCGCATCGTTCAAAGCCTGATCAAGGGGCTTCAAACACTCTATAAATTCCTCCCTAACCAATTCCTCAAATTTCGCCCTTGTAACTGGAATATTCAAATCGAATCCATTTGAAAAAGCATCAATTGACATAGTCGCAGCAGTGGAAGAAGACAGCACACGTTTAATCTTCTCACATTCTGTTCTCAACCGTCTCTTAGCCCTAGAATTATTCAAAAGCTCCTTTGTCATGTCAGGAGAAAATTTATTTTTCTTACAGAATTCACCCAAACAATAAGTCACCAATCTATTATCAAGGTCCTCTCCGCCGCAGCGACAGTTGCCCGCCGTAGCCTTAACTTCGAACACATCATTTTCTACATTCAAAACACTAACATCCAAAGTACCACCACCCCAATCGTAGATTAATATATTCTTCTCACCATTCTTTTTCCCTAATCCGTGGGCAACAGCAGCCGCCGTAGGTTCATTAATTATCCTAATAACCTCCAACCCCGCAATCACACCCGCATCCTTAGTTGCTTGCCTCTGCGAATCATTAAAATAAGCAGGAACGGTAACAACTGCTTTCCTAACTGCAAACCCCAGAAAATCTTCCGCAATCTTTTTCATCTTACCCAAAATCATTGCAGAAATCTCCTCCGGACTAAAACGTTTCGTCTCACCCATAAATTTAACCTCAACCATCGGTTTATCATCCGCAACACAAACAACCTTATAAGGAAAATGCTTCAAATCTGCTTGCAAACCCACATCAGAAAATTTACGCCCAATCAATCTCTTAATATCAAAGATCGTATTCTCCGGATTACCTGACGCCTGATTCTTCGCAGCTTCACCGATCAATCTCTCCGTATCCGTAAAAGCGACATAACTGGGCGTTGTCTTATTCCCCTGATCATTGGCAATAATCTCAACGATCCCAGTATTACTCCTATACACACCCACACAGGAATAAGTCGTTCCCAAATCAATTCCAATTGCTACATTCTCCGCTTCGTTTGACATTTAATTATTAGATATTAACATCTCTTTATATTTGTTTAAAATATTTAGCAATTAAAAATTCAATTTTTTCAAAATATTCTCGTATAAATATTATATGGAACCATTTGTTAATCAAGTTTACAAACCCTTAGGGCATTTAGCTTTTGTCTTGAAGCCTGCTCGAACAAAGAAGATATCAATAAATGTTAATCTCAAACGAGAATCGAATATGTTCGTTGCATTGTCTGTTTTTATAAATGTTTTAAATCAAAGTGTATCGTTAGCATTTGATATTAAAAGAGATGATTGTACAATAATTAATGGACCACAAACTTTTATCATGGAGCCAATGAATGAAGGAGGTGAATATGCGGTACCGTTCACTTTGCTTGATGAAGCAGTTCCTTATGGAGAGCATATATATGAGCTCGAATTACATAATAAAGGAGAAGATATTGTGCGCATTGATAATTATACTTTCGCCGCATATCCGTTGGGAGATGATGATTATTTTTCCGTTAGGCAGCAATTCACAAAATATGGACATCAGCCTGCTTTCGTGGTTAAAGGGAGAAGTCAAAAAATGATTCCCCTCGATGTGGATGATTTAGAAAAGGCAGCAGTGCTATTATATTTTTCAGCATTGATCCATAACAATTCAGGAGAACAAATTTCGTTCGATATTCTGAAAAATAATATTTCAATCATAAACGGCCGCCAAGATTTATTGTCATGGGAGGGCTCATATATGATTAATTGGTTCACCGCTGATCCATGCGATGGTTCTTCAAAATATCAATTCGTGATAGAAAATAAGGGAGAAAATTCGATTCAAATTATATCGTATTCTTTTATTGGTCTGGTGAGCGAAACAGTGGCTTTTAATAATAAATATGGAGTTGCTCCCATTACAGTTAAATTGTTGCCTCGATCAGTAGCAACACCTTTTAAATTGGATGGGTTTCCTGGAGTTAATATTATTACTATAAACTTCGCATTAGGGTTTACTGATACAAACGCAAATTTATACGTTAACATAATTCGGGATGATCAAGTATCGATTACTAACGGCCCACAGCCATGGGAATTATCATTTGGACAACCATTGACCCTAACATTCGCAACTAACAGTGTTATTATTGATCCTTGCGCCCCAGATAAAACAAAATTTTATATCATCGAGATGATTAATCAAGACTCCGTCGGAGTCTTGATACCTTATTATTCGTTAACAAATCAACATTAAAAATTGAAATAAATATTCTCAGAGGAAGATCGATTTAAACACTGGTTGAGTTAATAAATTTATTCATGATGGAAAATATGTTGTGTGTGGAGGGATATGATGATCAAACATGTAGCCAGATTGATATATCTGGAACGTTATCAACTGATGTAAAATTGATCAAAAGACAGATCCACAAACAGTTACCGTGGATAGAGAAATATCGACCAAAAAATCTCGAAGATATAATTCTCGACGCGAATACCTTGACGAAAATAAAAAGGATAATCTCTGAAAAGAATATGCCGAATATTATAATTACTGGGATTCCAGGCATAGGAAAAACCACTACGATAAAATGTATGGCCCACGGCCTCTACGGTCCCCACATGAACAACGCTGTACTAGAATTAAACGCTTCCGATGATCGAGGTATAAAAACAGTAGAAGAAGCTATAACGAATTTCTGTAAGAAATCCCTAAACATTAACACGGGAGATCTATCCCTCGCCTACGCCTCTCACAAAATGATCATCCTCGATGAAGCCGACAATATAACTAAAAAGGCACAACATTCAATAAACAAAAAGATGCAAGAATACAGTACAACCACGCGATTCGCATTCACCTGTAATAAATCAACAGATATCATCGAAGCGATTCAAAGTCGATGCATCATATTAAGATATATCAGATTACCAATGTCAAAGATAATCGAAAAATTAAAAAATATCGCCCTCAAGGAGCGCATCCCATATGTAGAAGCTGCCTTAACAGAAATCGCAACGATATCACAAGGGGACATGCGAGCAGCCATCAACACATTACAATTAGTGTTCAACGGATTAAGCGAAGTAACAATAGAAAATGTCTATCGTGTATGCGATAAACCCCAACCAATACTCCTTCAACAAATCCTCCTTCTTTGCAAAGATAAAAATATCCCAAAAGTCTTCGAGATTATAGGAAATCTCAAATCTCGTGGCTATTCCGACTCCGACATAATATTAGGCATGATCAACGTCTTAAAATTACCTAACACAGCATTATCAGAAAAAGATAAAAACTATATAATGAAAAAAGTGTGTCACACCGCATATATTATATCAAAGGGAATCAACACTGATCTACAACTCTACGCATGTATGAGCGACATCATAAACGGGTTTATCAATCCCTAAACCCTTCACAATCTCCCTAAACTCCTTCCTCAATCGCCCAACAACCTCTTCATTTCTTTCTTTATAAAAGATCATCGTCACCCACTCCTGATAATTATTAGCGATCAACAAAGAATATTTGGAAACATCAATCTTCCTAATATCCGCATCCCCTTTTTTATCCTTCGTACTATAAGCATATATACAATCCAACGGATTCATTTTACTCCCCGACACAAACCCAATTTTATTTGTATGAAAAATAATTTTCTCCTTCTCACCATCCAACAACATAAAATCATCCGCACAAATCTCAATCCGATCCTTACTAATAAAAGTATCCACATGCGTATATAACTTATGTGCCTCCAACCTATCTATAACACCCTTAGCCTTCATAACATTTTCATAATCCTCTGCCGACAAACCATTACACCACTTACCCAACAACGTATGACAACAACTCAAAATATAATCATCTGTCATCACATTAAATTTATCCGGATCATTAATGGAATCATACAAACCAATTACCGAATCTAAATAACCAAAAATCTCTGTTATCATATATTGAGCCGACAAAACTCCCTTATGCCCATACACAATTTTATGTAAATTATACCTCGTATTAAACAACGCAATAATATCACTCGTCGCCTGCTCCGGATAACATATCATATTATCAATTACTCTAATATGTTCAACTAATCTCTGTGACTTAAATTGCCCCTCTCTCCCAATCATATAAGAATCCCTCGCCAAATAATCATATTTATCAACATCCAAACCATTTAAATTATTCGAAACAATCTGATATAAAAATCCCACATGCTCCGCTTTTGGATTAATAAGATTTTTTATAAAAGCTATCTGATCATCATCGATAAGTTCTCGTAATATATTATTTTCCTTAATTATTTTTTCAAGGAAAACACCTGATCGTACTTCATGATGCTCCATTGGATTATCGCCGATTTTCTTCTTCCTAACCATTGGTACAAAGAAATCATCAAATACATGCGAAAATGGTCCATGGCCAAGATCATGACACAAAGCTGCTATTTTCACCAATTCAATAATATGCTGATCAATAACTGGTTTCCCTCCCTTTCTATCATAATATGATTTCAATTCAACAATCCCTCCCAAATACTCTTCAATTTCCTCTTGAGGAGTATTATTCATAATACTCATAATTAGTTTGCCAGCAAGATATGAAGTCCCTATAGAATGTTCATGCCTCGTATGCACTGCATTTTGATAGATATAATGGCACGAACCCAATTGCTTCAACTTCCTCAACCTCTGAAATTGCCTCGAATCCATTACCATGACAACCAAATTACTCAATGGAATATATCCATGTATATTGTCATAAATTACTTTATATTGTGGTATTATATCGCACATCTCTCTTTCCTTAAACGAAACTCTATATATTTTTTCCATAGAATAACATTAATTCAATTTTTTCCCATCTTTCAAAACATATAAGCTGAATTGATCACCTTACTGTTCTTCACCTCATAATTCTCTTCCACATTATCGCTCACCTCTACGGATAGATCCCCTTCATCATACTCAACTCTCTGCATATCCAAAATCTTCCTTAAATCTGGTTCATACACCGTTCTCCCCGGAAGCAAAACTATTTCTTCCTGAGTCAAATTCTGTTCCTGTTGCATATAAGTATCAAACGTGATAATCTTATTATTCTTCAAATAATAATGCTCCAACTTATATTTATTCTTAGCATACTGAGCTGTTCTCCCTTCACTCTGATATTTAAATACTGACACCTCATCGCTCAAATCAATAATTAACGGTCTCACATCCCCACTGATCAATATTTTCCTCATGATACGCCCAACTGCCTGAATAATATTTTTCTTCGGCGAAGCTAATATAATAGTATTCAACCGCTCAATATCCAATCCTTCATGAGCAAGTTCAAATGTCGCAAACAATATATCTCCACTAGTCTCCGCTTCCTTCCTCTCCTCCCTCTTCGAATCCCCCGTGTAAAAATATGTCTTACACTCACCAACTAAAATCACATTCTTCTCCACATCTGCTGCAATCGCCTCATCCACCGACCCCTTCAAAATCGCCAAATGACTTTTCCTACTACTCAACACGAGTATCTTCCTCTCCGCTTCCCCTCTCAATTGATTAATAATATCCACAATATGATTTGTCCTCTCCTCCAATTCACATAAATTCGACGTCATCTTAATGGTATCGGGCTTAATCCCACCCTTGAACCACCTCTTCTTCTCCCTAAATAATGGATTATTCGATACATAATGGAAAATCTTAGCAATAACTTGCTTATTCTTCCTATTCTCCTCCCTATGAATGAACTCACCAACATACCAATGAATGACCCTCGTCAACCCGTCCAATCTAATTGGCGTTGCCGATAGCCCAAGCGTAAATTTCGCTCCCGTTTTCGCCAAAGCATTCGAAAAGACCCTCGACGCAACATGATGACATTCATCATATATAACCATTCCAAAATCACTAAAAATACCGGGATCATATTCTTTCATGCTAACACTTTGTATCATACCAATGACGATATCTTTGTTCAAGACCTGCACCTTATTTTGCCTAATAATCCCAACCCTCGCATCGGTAAACTGTTTCGCCCTTTCCATCCATTGATCCTGCAAAAAAGATTTATGAACGATAACAAGTGTCTTAACCCCAAGTTCCATCGCAATCTTAAGGCTCATAACAGTATTATGAGTAACGGTGAAATCCCCCAAAAGAAATCTATGATTCCCATCGATTTCAAACCCATAGTATTCCCCCCAGCCGACAGATTCCACGGAAATATCATATGTCAACTGCTCTGTTCTTCCACATATTTTTGCCTTAAAAAATCCATCACCCTTCGTCTTAAAACACACATATCCAAGCGATCTACACAAAAACACCACATCATCAACCAATCTTTCACTCCTAACCTCCATATCAATCCCAAAACTCTCAACGATCCCAGCTAACAAGTTAGATCGAACAGTCTCCGAATTACATTTATACTCATAAGGAATATACGCATCCGCCGTATTCTCCAACTTCGTACCAAAGACATAAGGATTCACGCTCACGTCCTTAACACTAAAATTTACCCCAACTCTATATCCCTTCAAGTCCTTCCCCTCACGCTCCCCACGCAAATAATCATCCACAGACACATCAACAATCTCTTTCCCATCCTTCAACGATAAAATATGCGAACGATTGACAACATATTTTTCATTTCTGGAATTCGATGGAATAATAGCAAACATTTCTTCCATCCCACGCGCCAGCGACAAAACCCTCCGCTGAGTCGAATCATCTCCCATTAGATAATCATCAACCTTAATATCTTCCACAGCCTTAATAGTTCCATCGAACATTAATACCTTCGTCCCTCGCCCGAGACATTTTCCCCTACCGCACCCCACAGACAATATCCCGCCACCATGTTCCCTAATATGAGTCAAACATTTATCCACGATCTCAATCTGAAAATCCCGTAACTCTCCAGTGAATTTCGCCTTAATAACACTACTTTTCATCATATCTGCCTCGGCCACCCCGAATTTCTCCACACCGTAATACCGAGGCACAATCAATTCTCTAGGTGTTTCCTGAAAAATTGGATATGGCACAGTATCTGGATCATCCGCACTAAATGGCTTAACAGTCAAATCCGTCTTCAACTCCAAAAGTAATTTCGCATCAACCAGTTTTTTATTAATTCTATAACCCCCGTGCGTCAACGTTGTTTTCACAGGTACCACCGGTTCACTTTTAACCTCAACCGTTGCTTCATCTAAGATTACTTCTTTGCTCTCCTTAGCCGCCTTCGGCTCCTTCGCCTTCGCCTTCACCTTCGGCTTCGCCTTCGCCTTTTTAATTGTAACTTTCCCCTTACGCGCCACAATAGGTTTCAAATCATCCAAAACATCCATTGATTATATGCTTAACAATATATAGATTCTTATTTATATGTAATTTTATATCAATTTTTTATCTAAACCATAAATAATATGATTAATTTATTCCTTCTACTCTTACTAATAATCGCTGCCATCACAGCACTAATCTCAAATCATCAATCTCTCACCACGAACGAAAAAGCCACATTCTCTGATTCAAATAAAACCGATCGCCAGTTACAAGCTCTCGAACAAGAATTATCTGAAACAAAAGAATGCGAAGAACATCAAACCGCCACAGTAACAATAATAGATCCAAACCTATTCAAAAAAATTATGCATAGTGAAAACCTTCAATATTCGGCCAAAATCCCTCTATAATAATTCTCATTTTGTACTATATATAAAAAATGGATGAGACATCATCATCTGATTTTTCATCTCCTATTAGCCCAAAAGATATTACGAATGAATTTATGAATAACGATTTCGTTTCATTATGTAAAGATTATACATATACACCATCTGTTTTACCCAGAGTCAGACGAATTATCGTTCTAGCTGACATTCATGGAGACTATAAATTAGCTATACGGCTATTGGAAATTGGAGAAGTTATTAGTAAAAATCATGGGAAAATTAAGTGGATTGGTGGTGATACCTACGTTGTGCAAGTCGGAGACCAAATAGATAGATGTCGTCCGAGATCCGTTGAGAACCTCCCTTGTGATGATCCTCAAGCAACGGAAAACGACGAAGCATCGGACATAAAAATATTAAAACTTTTTAATGATCTCCATGAACAAGCGACGAAAGTCCACGGCAAAGTTATCTCTCTATTAGGAAATCATGAATTGATGAACGTCCAAGGGACAATGGATTATGTGTCATATCAGGGCCTAAAAGAATTTGATAATTATGCTCCAGATAAATCAGGAAAAGAAGCACGCAAATATGCTTTCTCCCCTGGCAAGCAATATGCTGTGATGCTAGGATGCTCCAGATTATCATCTGTAATAATAGGGAGTAATTTATTTGTTCATGCTGGAATGATAGATAAACTATTAGACAAGTTACATATTCGCAAACCGAAAGATTTGGAAGATATCAATACACTTGTTCGGAAATGGCTTTTGGGATTGATTAATAAGGAATATGTTTCCCATATTGTTGATTATGATGAGTCTTCGATGTTCTGGACGCGAATATTAGGCAGTTTACCAACTAATATATCAAGTGAAGATCCCACTTGTATTAAATATCTCGACCGTGTCCTCAAAATGTTCAATATTGGAAGCGTAATTATAGGACACACTCCACAATCCTTCCTGTTCAATAAAGGTATCAACGCTACATGTGGAAATAAAATTCACAGAGTTGACAACGCATCCTCAGCAGCATTTGATGGCTACGACCAGATTCTAAAACTCACCCGCTCCATAAATAAAAGCCGCACGCCCCAAGTATTAGAAATATTAAACGATACGACATATAACGTTCTCTCCTAATTTTTCATAGCGGCCTTTGCTGCAGCTTTCTCCGCAGCCTTCTTCACTTTATTACTTTGCCTCTTTCTTTCCAAATTTTCCTTAACTTTTTCGTAGATATCTTTGATTTTCCCTGATTTCTTCTCATTATTGTAAAGAGCCTTTGCTTTGCTATTTAGTTCGTCTTGAGAGGCGCCTGGGTTCTCTCTCTTAACGATTTCTCTGAAGTATGCGGCGAATGAATTGGTTAGAGGCCCTCCCTTAAGATCCATATCTTTTTGAATATATGCAACATATTCCCGATATTTTGCCAATGGGTCGGGAGAGTTAGCATCTCGCCTTAACCCCCTACTTCGCGAACGCCTAAGTCGCCGACTACCACGTCTACTTCGCCGCTTACTTCCCCTCTTACTTCCCCTCTTCTTCCCTTTGCTCCCCTTGCTCCCTCTACTTCCCCTCTTGCTTCCCCTCTTGCTTCCTCGTCTCTTCGCTGCCTTCTTCGCTCCGCCCCACTTAGTATCTTCCTCATCAGACGTCTCCACGTCATCAGTATCTTTCCCCTTAGCCTTCGCCTTCTTCGCACCACCGACCATGTTCATTCTTTCTCGTTGTTCCATTGAATCCAACAAATCGGAAACAGCTCTCGACGCCTGCCTATCATGCATAGGCTCAACGATAATTTTCTTCTCCTCCTCCACCACTACCGGTTGATTAGCGGTTTCCAACAATTTATTGATCTCCTGTCTCAATTGTTCCGGATTCCCACCACCACTAATCGGCTTACTCGACAATTTCACGGAACAACTCTTATTACAATTCGAACAATTATAGTTCACAACGCCGCCACCCACATTACTCGAAACAAGATTATGCTTCTTCCCCTGGGAACAACTTCCCATATCCCCTCCCGCGCCATCAAAATTGATAGCAGCAGACGATGTAGCTGAATATAAGCGATCCAGGTTCTCTCTATGATTGACAGATTTAGGTGCAAAAATCGACATTAATATATATAGCTATATAAAATATAAAAAATTGAAAAATATTAAATTAATTTTAATAGTTAAACAGATACAGAGTTAATTAAGAAATATGGGCGTACCCGGTTTTGTTGCATGGTTAAGAGATTATTTTAAGGATATTATGATATATAATAGTTTACCGAGTGATCCAGATGTTTTATATATTGATGGAAATTGTTTGATTCATCCAAAGTGTTTCGAAATATTAGATAATTGTCCCGATATTGAATCACATGAAAAATTGGAGGGATTGATGTTTAGGCGGATAACAAAATTTATAGATTATTTAGTTGATTATGTGTCACCGAAGAAGGAGTGTTATTTTGCTGTAGATGGTGTCGCCCCTTTGGCAAAAATTAATCAGCAACGTAAGAGACGATTTAGGGCAATTGATGATGCAGAAATGAAAGATCAACTCAAGCAAAAATATAATCTTCCTCTTCCGACAAAATGGACGAATACTGTGATCACTCCCGGAACGGACTTCATGGAAAAACTTCATAATTACCTCCACAAATATTTTAAAACGAAAGCAGCGAATTGTAAAAAGGGAATAACGTACCGCTACTCTTCATATCATACATCAGGAGAGGGAGAACATAAGATACTAAAAGATATCAGAACTTTGCTAAGAACAAAGCAATCAAAAGATGATGATACATATGTCATTTATGGATTGGACGCAGATTTATTTTTTCTTTCGATGGCTTCGATGAAGAAGAATATATATTTATTACGCGAGGAATTTCATTTTGTTCAAGGCAAGGCGGTTAAACGTGAATTGTTCGATCCCATTGATGATGTAGCTGAAGAGATGAGATATGTCTCCATCGATATCACAAAAGAATGCTACGACAAACGAATATCAGAAATTATAATGCAAAAAAGAGAACCCACATATAGATTTACGGAATCGGATCTCTCCACAGAATATTGGGATGATTTTGTCTTCATATGTTATTTTCTCGGCAACGATTTTCTTCCCCATCTGCCATCCATCGACATTCACAAGGAAGGCCTCGATATTGTCATAGATTGCTACACTGATATAATGATCACTCTAAACCAAAAACTTATTATCCCAGGCGAAAAGACGAAAATTAATACTATATTTCTCTTAGAACTCTTAAGAAAGCTCAGCGATATGGAAGAATTATATTTTTCTGAAATGTTGCCAGAATTTAATCATAAGAGAGGGAAGAGGCGCTGTTTTGCCCAGGATGAATATTCAAGGGAACTATGGAGTATAGAAAATATGAAATTTCACGTGGATGATAACATACAACTAGGAACCGGTTCGAAAGAAGATTGGCAATTTCGTTACTATTCACATTATTTCGGAGTTTCTGAATATTATCAAGAACATGTAGACTCCATGGCTAAACTCTATGCAGAAGGTCTGATGTGGGTCCTAAAATATTATTTCGAAGAGTGCCCCTCCTATACGTGGCTATATCCATTTACCCACGCACCATTCATATCCGATATATATAAATATCTCAATGAAAGCAAATTAGATGTAAACGATATAATGTTTTCTATGCAGAAACCACTCACCCCATGCGTCCAACTATTATCTGTGCTCCCTCCAGCATGTTCCAATCTTCTTCCTAAAAAATATACACACCTTGTCACCAGCGCAAAATCGCCAATACTCGATCTCTATCCCACAAAGGTCCCCCTCGATATGATAAACAAAGACATGTACTACATGTGTGTCCCCATGCTCCCCTACCTTGACGTCAACAGAATTCTCCACGCAGTAAAAGATATAAAACTAACAGAACAAGATACCCTAAGAAATAAAGAAACAGAAGATTATATTTTCCACCCTCGTTTAAAAACGTGAAGATTTAAATATAATATATATATAAATGAGTGAAAATAATAGTTTGCATACATTAAAATCTTCACAGGAGCGAGAAAAAGATACAATTGGATTTAGAATTCAATTTGTTCAAGAATTATTAAAAGATAAGGAACTCAAACCACTTGTAGATTTTGATTGTTGCGAAACGGAACATTTTAAATTTGGTAAACACGACAACGACAGCGAGTTTGATCCAGTTGAAGGCGATGCCGTTTCAATGAACGATACACGATATTTATTACATAAACGAGTATACGATTTTAATAATATTATAAATCAACTTGGAGGAAAATTATATTATATCAAGAGTGGGACGACAGGACATACTTTCAAGGGAGTGATAGAGACTAAAGATAGTGAGCCATTTACATATGCAGTGAAAGTTGTTGCTTATCCCAAAAAGTCTAAGTATAAGAAGATATACGATTCCGAGAGACCCGAAAATGCTGAGATTATGATGATTCGTTTATTGAGTTATTTTATAGTGAATAAACAGACACCACATATTATATTGCCCATTGCCACATTTAATACATCGATAAAGCCATTTCTAACTCTCTTACAGGAAGAAGTTGTTGATCAAACGGACAAAAGATACATGGAGTTCCTAGATAATTATAAAGAGGGAATATTCTACGATGAAGTATCTATATTAATAAGCGAATGGGCGAATCGAGGGGATCTTTTGGATTACATCAGGAAAAACTATAGAAAATTTCAATTGATCCATTGGAAAGTATTTTTTTTCCAAATCATTTCAACATTGGCAGTAATTCAGAGTAAATTTCCAGCTTTCCGCCATAACGATCTGAAAGCGAATAATATCCTCGTCCATAAAATTAGTCGCGATAAGCCCAAATTTACTTACCGTGTACTAAGGAAGAATTACTCTGTACCAAATATTGGATACTCCGTTAAATTATGGGATTTCGATTTCGCATGCATTCCTGGAATAGTGAACAACATCAAAGTCTCTCTCGAATGGACGAAACCCATCAATGTCACCCCAGAGAAAAATTGCTACTACGATCTGCATTATTTTTTCAATACCCTCGCATTTACGGGTTTTTTCCCAAAATTTATGAGCAGCGAAGTTATTCCCCAAGATGTGAAAGCATTCGTCCAAAGAATTATTCCCCTCCAGTATCGTACAGTTCACTGTGTTCATAAACCTGACTCCGATGCAAAGACACCAAAACCAACGTGTGATTGCCACAAATATGTTCACGAGAGAGGACGCCTCCTTGTCACCCAGGAATACACAACACCAGCCGCAACACTAAACGATCCCTTCTTTGCAGAATTCATCAAAACCGAAGATCAACCAAGAAAACCCTCAAAGAAACCAACCAGATCCTAAATAAATATATGTGAATATAGCCATTCACATAAATTTTTCTATATATATTATAATATATAATGGATAGCAATAATTACAAATCCTTAGATTTTTGTCTTAATATTTTATTTGATAAAATTTATAATCCCGAGCCAAAAAAATGTTATATTGTTCCGCCAATCATCAAGAATGATATAGACATTGATACGATAAAACGCGTTGACCCAGAGGACAGCGAATCAGTTCTCCTTGGAAAATTTAAATATTTAGGTTATTATAACGGCAAATGGGTATTCAAACGCAATTCCACCGAATATCCCTGTATGGTTTCCATAGGAGAATACAATCAATCGAATAATAATTTAAATGATATGAAACGTGGGGAACTTATCAATATGGCCATGCATTATATTATGTCAGAACTAGTAATCGGCGACAGATTAAAATTTGTTCTACTACCCGTAATGAATTTTGATATTACTGACAAAGAATTAAGTAAGAGATCAGAATATATATTTGAACATATTAAACCAAAGGGAAACAACTTATACGCTATGGTTGCAGAGCAATATTTCGAGATGCATACTCTGAATGAATATTTAGAATCCAATGCGAAGAAATTTCGGATTCTTCATTGGAAAATTTTATTTTTTCAAGTGTTGTATACATTGAATAAAATTTCTGAAAGGTTGAGAAAATTTAGACATAATATGTTGAATCTTGATGCAATTCGAGTTTATGTTAAAAAGGATGCCTCCTCAGATAGATATAAAGTCGGTAGTGATAAAACTTTTGAAGTGCCGAATCTTGGATTTGAAATCCGAATAACAGATTTCGAAAAAAGTTTCACATCAGATTATCTCCGAAATAAAGACACAAGTCTCATAACAGAAAACCCATACTACGACGTCAATTATTTTTTCCAGAGTATCATTTATTTCCTAACCAAAAACAACATCATTCTCCCGGAACTGAATAAATTCTTATTAGACATGGTGCCGGAAAATATACGTGTTCAGAAAGAGAGCGATTTTACTGGCCTCGATGAGACTTTATTTGATTCTGTATCTGGAACAGTGAAGACGCCAATATTTATATTAAGAAAAAATAATTTCTTTTCGGAGTTTATAAAAGAAGATAATATGGATCTATCTGCATCGCCAATACAGAATAAATCAGAACGAACTGATAAATTAAAGATAAAAGAAAACGGTATAGAATATAATGAAAGTTCATACACAGATTTTTCATCTGATGCACACAGATTATTGGGAAAGAATAATCAAAGTTCCAAATCTGATAAAAATAAAACATCATATAATAATAGAATGAATAAGCCGAAAATTCAGGGATCGAGGCGAATGAATATGCCTGGATCTAAGAGGGATTATATTAGTGAAGGCGTTGCGCCTGATCGCGATTTGTTTAAGAAGGTTGAGCAAGAGTATAATAAGAGTCGGAGGGAGGAGGTAATGAATGAGAAGGGCAGGGGTGCAGCAGCGAAGGAAGCAGCAAAGGATAAGAGAAAGCAGGGGAAACAGAAACGTGATCCTAATTTGAGTAAGAAGTTAGAAGATGAAGAAGATGTGGAGGAATTTGCTGATATTACAGAGGCGCCGGTGGATAGTGAGGTTGGTTTGAAGAGGACCACTGAGGATTTTTCTTTTGAGACGACAAGGGAGACGGAGAAGGAGAAACCTGAGGCGAGATTTATAAAAATGTTTAAGAGGAATGATCCCGATGAGGATAGAACTAGTAGTGAAGATGAAAAGCCTAGGAAGAAGAAGAAGCAGAAGAGGGTGTTGGAGAGGAAGAAGAAAGATGATTCTGACTTATCAGATTCTACACCTGTTGGGAATGCGCCAGGTCCTGTGGCGAGTAATCCTCAACATGCGTCGTTGTTGAAGGCTTTGCCTGAAGGATATACAGGTGAGCTTCCGGAACACTTGAAGCAAATGTTGTCATTGCCTGATCCGAATAAATTATTTGGTGATAACAACAGTATGATGAAGACTTTGGGGGGAATGGAAGGAATGAATGATATGCCGCAAAATAGTATGGCGTCGGCGCTTTCTGGGTTTTCTCAGATGCCGCGTATGCCTGGGATGCCACCGATGTCTCAGATGTCTCAGATGCCCCAGATGCCTCCGATGTCTCAGATGTCTCAGGTGCCCCAGATGCCTCCGATGTCTCAGATGTCTCAGATGCCTCAGATGCCTCAGATGCCTGATATGTCTCAGATGACTCAGATGCCTCAGATGTCTCAGATGTCTCAGATGCCTCAGATGCCTCAGATGTCTCAGATGCCACAGATGACACAGATGCCACAGATGACTCAGATGCCACAGATGCCACAGATGACTCAGATGTCACAGATGCCACAGATGACGCAGATGCCGCAAATGCCTCAAATGCCCGCAAACAATTTACCCATGTTACCCGACATGATTGGCGGCTCGAAGAAAAAATACAAATTCGTCACCCCAGATTTTTTTTTTTGCAAAGGGACAAAAAATTAAAAAAACTAACGGGCGGGGCTGAGCGCATCATTCCCTTATACAAAGAACCAATTAATTCTCCTTTCGTACCGAACCAACAGAAACAACTTTACGGTGAACGGTATGCAGAAACTGCGCCAAAAACTGCAACAGTAGGAGAACCCAACAAACCTCCTCCTCCACCCGGATCCCAGACACAAGACCAAAAGAATCAACTAGTAAACCTCCAGATCTACCAACAGCCCAAACCCCGTGAACCCACCCGCCCTGTGGTCCCAACGCTTCTCCTTCCATCCGGCACAACCCCCTATTGTCCCCCACAATTCAGCTATCAAATCCCCCCTTTCATGACCTCCCCCTGGATCAACCCCCAACAACAACAAGCAATAATGAAAACATACAACATCAACATCGACGGAGTCACAGGCGATCACTCAAAACTCTCCCTCATCTATGAAGACATCCTCCCCGGCAAACAAATCTCCGGCACCCTCGAGACCATAGGATCTCGCCTAAATATCTACAACTTCATCAAAGCGATGATGTTCTCCCAAGGAGATGGAAAAAATGTCGGCCTCGACGGAAAAAGTGAAGATTCTCTCCTCTCTCACCTTAAATTCATGGATCTTAATCCTTACAACACTTATAAATTGTCATTAAATCCGTATAAAGGTCTGCCACTTGGATTTCTTATTTATCGATCTTGCTACCCAATTCGATATGATTCAACAGGTTCATCAGTAATATGCGCGAAGAACTCTGTGGGGATGAATATACGTATATATAAGATGACTCAGGGATCATATACAGTTAATAGCCAATCTGAGAAAAAGTTTACTGATTTTGAAGAATGGCGTGAAATGAGTTTCTACGAATATGTTAGGGATCATATTTTGAGGAAGAAGAACTCTCCGAACTTTGTGATGATATATGGTTATTATATTTCAGAAAATTCAAGAATCGATTTTGATAAAATAGCTCAGATGAGGGGTATTCAGATGCCGTCTCAACCGAAATATATTACGTCAGCGCCAGCGCCAGTTGTCCAGCAGCCGGGCACATCGCAACCTACATCACAAACTACATCACAAACTGGCGTACCATACGTTGAAGTTCCAACAGCTCAGACGGGTGGCAATCCGCCAGTTTGCTGCCCCCTCCCATCAGCCAACGAAAAAGTCCAAATGCTAAACCCCAAAGCATACGTAGGCAAAGCCCTTGTTGCATTAACTGAAGCCCCAACATATAATCTATTTGGTTGGGCTTCCAAAACATATCAAATAGACGGAAATATAAAACGACAAATAAATACAGGTTTCCACTTAGATAAAGTATGGTACTCAATAATATTTCAAATTCAAATCGCAATGTATTGCCTGCAGATTCACAAAATATTCATAAATGATTTCTCTGCAGAAGACCACATATATATAAAAGATATAAGTCCCGGTGGCCCAGCGACAAAATTCTGGAAATATGTTGTTGATGGTATTGATTATTATATTCCTAACTATGGCTACTTGGTAATGATCGATAATAATTTTAAGGATATTCCAGGTGTTCAAACATCTGTGCTAAATCCAACATGTCTCGGTAGAAACATAACTCCAGGCGCCCACAAAATATACGCGAAATGTCTCGATGACAACATCACCGACGATCAGTTCAAACAATATACATTTGACTCCTTCCGAAAAGCACTCGACATTAACATATTCGACCAATCATTCATTAATCAAGGCGGATGTCCCCCTCCACCAGAGATTAAACACCTCCTCGGACAAATATCATCAGAAGCAAGCACAGATAAAGATAAACTAATTGGGAAATACATATACACCTACTCGAGAAGATTTATGAACAACCGAGTTGGTTCCTACCTAAAAGAGATAGAAATCCAAAATATTCGCCGAGACGAACAGCGGAATATTACCCGCGGCCAATTAGTTGTCTACGAAGATGCTTCCAGTTCATATAAATTTGTGCTCTTCATCAAATTAGATCCCAACGGAATTGCAACTATATTAACAAAGAATGATCCAACTAACGAAGATATCATAGCAATATCAATCCCCGTCACATCGCTATACGCCTACTCAAAAATGGAACAAATAGTTCAAAACTTCAAACCCAACGAAAGCAGTCTAAATGAAGATGATTTATTAGAGACATATATAATTAACGCGTAGATCTTTCCCGATTAAATTTATATATATTTAATAATATATATGAACTTTGCTAATTTTAATCAACAACGGAAGGATAATGCAAGTATGATGACCAAGGGAATAATTAGTGGGATTGATGATGATAATGATAATCTTGATCCAGTGACTATTATGTTTTTCTCTGAGGACAATATGGGACGAATTCAAAAGATGATACGTAAGGAGATTGCTTTGAGGACAAAAGGAGAATATGTCCTAAAAGTGGATCAGGAAGAAGCGGACCTGTTGGTTGTTATGCGGGCCATTTTATTAGATATGAACGGATCAGTTTTTCAACCGAATAAAATAAAACACCAAGTGAAGAAACTTAATTCAAAAACTGTTGAATATGTTGTTCCGGATATGATAGAATCAATAAAGGGGCATTATGGATATTTAGCAGAAATTAGTCAACCGAGACAAATGCCAATAATGCAACCCATGAATGTTAACAATAAAGGAAGGAAAACATTGCCTTCTATTACTACTATTTGGGGGAAAAATTGAATTTAGATTTGATTGCCTACTGAATATAGATAAAAGTTAAATAAAATTAAATGAATCATCCAGGGTCACTTTATAAATTCGATCCGAAAGATTGTTATTCTATATGGTTATCGGAAGCAATTCACCACAATGTACCAGAGGATAGTTTTTTAATTTTTTTACAACTGTTGTGGGAAAAGACCGAACATGTATTGGATATCAACGGATTGTTGATAGAGGCTGCATGGATGGGAACAGATGCTGAGATAAAAAAATTAATCTCGATGGGAGCAAATATAGAAACTGTGAGTACTGGAATGATGACACCACTTATGCTTTTGGCAGAGAGAGATCTGCTTGAAACATTTGATTATATGATTAGTATTGGCGCAAATTTTCACGCTAAAACAAAAACCGATCACGATGTGGAATATTTTGCAAAGACGGAGGAATCCCTAAAAATCATTAAACGCATCGAAGAGTTGAAGAAATTGTATTCGGGCAAAGCCGAAGAGATAATGAGAGAGCGAGAGGAAATATTAGAGAAGAATAAAGAATTAACAGATACGGTAAGTTCCTTGATGAACCAATTGCAAGAGATGGAAAGGAAGTTAAATGGTGATTTTAAAGTGGCGATATAAATTAGTATCAATATTGCGATGTTTACATCGCCGAGCGGAGTGAGAACTCGAAGAGTTGCATTTTAAAGTGGCGATATAAATTAATATCAATATTGCGATGTTTACATCGCCGAGCGAAGCGAGAACTCGAAGAGTTGCATTTTAAAGTGGCGATATAGATGATCTTGTGACCATCTATGTTTTCTAAATTTTCGAAGACTTTTTACATAATTGGAAGACACGTTGCGACTTGGTCTTTAACGTAGATGTAAATTGTTCCTCTGCGGCATGCGCGTCTTTGGAAGGATTCTGGGGCAGCGCCTTCGTTGAATGGAGTGGTGCCGGGAATTTCTACGATAGGAGCATTTTGTACGAAATCATGTGCACTGTTCTCAAACATAATATTCGCTGACTGTGGGTTATACAGAAGATACGTTGCATCCGTTCTGTTCACACTGAAATCTCTCCTCACGATGATACCAGCGCTCGACCCGACAATGAGATCTTTGTTTATATAAGATTTCTCAACAAAGACAACACTTCTCAAAAAGAATCTATCATCACCGACGACGATAGTAGTATCATAGCTGACATTCACGTCATTGATAGTCTCCAATGCACTATGAGTTGTAGGTAAACAAGTGAAATTATAAGGAGCATTAATACGTCCGAAATTAATCGACTGGAATCGTCTGCTTGCATAAAACACAATAATGTCCCGAGAATAAATAATGCTCTTGACTTTGGGCACAATCATTTTATTCTCAACGAACCAATCTGGTTGTTCTAGTGCTTCATTTAGATAAACCGTTGTATTTCGGTTCTTGTAATTGAATGGGAGTCGTAAATTGACAATGGGAATAGTTGTCACCTGTGAAAGAGCAAGTGGGCCCATATTGTAATTGGCACTCATTACTCCACTACTCAACGTTGAAATGCTAACAATCGTAGGTCGCAAAGAGAACGCACCAAATAATCGTCTCAAAACCGTCCCCTCATCACGTACGATACTAACATCAGGAGCATCAAACAAATTATTTTTGCAATTATCCAAAGCAATGTTAAACATCCTGAACTCCTCAGAATAATAACGTCCTTCTCGTAATTCTCTAACCAACTTCCATAACTCTATCTGCAACTTAACGCGGTTTCTCAAATCGACCAAAGACGATTCACGCGAGGACACGCACACAATCTCATTCGGATCGGTGATCAAATCCCAATAAAGTTCATACTCCGGTTGAACTCTAATCGGAATTCCATTATATCTAGAATACACAATATTAGCAATGCTGGCCAAAAGCATATGCTCATCGATATATTTAATCTTAGGCAAGAACAGCGCTGCAACAACTGGATGAATATACGAGAAAGCATTGTTCTTCTTCCTATCATACTGTCCTGTAATTGCCTGTGGAGCACAATCCTGATACATCATACTCTGTATCTTAACTTGCTCATGCAAAATGCTATACTCCGCTTGAGTTCTCAAGATATCCTGCAAAATATCCATTTCATTAGCTCCGACATTCATCTTACCACTAGTCACATCAACACTATACCCCAACGTCTTGCTCATGGGCGTAGTAGGCTGATTATAAATATTTGAAGCATACGACTTATCCGTCATAGCCAAATTAATAAACGCATGAAATTCATCTTCCGTCAACCCATACTTTTTCTTATACTTACGCGCCTTCTCCAAAAGAGCTGGAAGCGACAACGTACTATACTTCGGATGGCTCATCAACAATATTTTAAACTTTGCAGCCTTCTTACTTATCAGATTCTTCCGTTCTTTATAAGCATCAAAAACTTTCTCAGCAAGCTTAGCATCACCATACTTCTCGCGAATCATTCGGATCGCTTGAGTATCATCAACATTCTTCTTGATAATATCATCAAACTGGTCGGGTTTGATATCTTTGTCCTCTTTGTCAGGGTTAATATTCCTATCATAAGTCTTACTAGCCATTTTACTGTATAATATTATACAAACAAATAAAAAAAAATGGGAAAATTACAAATGAAAAAAAATGCTTCTTATATTATTCCTCGTCCAGATAAAATAACAACTCTTTTTTCTGCTTCGATGTTAAATTAGTCTTCGACGACTTTATTTTATCGACCTTCAACAACGACTCAATATTAACTAACTTAACATCATAACCCTCCAACAACTTCACACAATCATCAATCCGTGATTCACCAATCAGATTTCTTATAATAAGATTAATGTAAATGTAATCATGTATATTCTTATTCTTAAAACATTTTCCTGCGTTTATAATGTTCTTCTTATTAATTTTTCCAATTGACGCCTTATTTAAATCAGCGGGAAAGACGAGTTTAATACTATCATCTTCAGGCAAGGACCTACACAATAAATATGACGGCACCGCACACGTTAAATATCCATGAACTTCATTGATATCCCAATTTTGTTCCCCATATATATAATTCTCAATCACATCTCCCTCACTCAACATATACGATATCTCCTCAGCCAACTGAAACTTCAGAGCTTCATTTTTCTTCCCTAAATCTCCCTCCTCACCCCCAATCTTCAAATTAATCATATCAATATAATTCTGATGAACCATCAATGGCAACAACACCTTCTCTGTCTCATAATATCTAATACAATCCTCAATCCCATTATATTTCTGCAACAAGAAATTCGTAGCTCGAAACAGATCAAAATCCTCATCTTTCTTATTCGACAACTTGCAATATTCATTGACCATAGTCAAAGTAATACTTTTATTTTCATACGCATACTTCAAATCGTTCAATGTCAATATCAACCTCCTATAATCCTTCTGCGCATGATCTATTATATTATACGCAACTTTATAATTACTATTCGCAACACCCGAAATACTAATATTCTCTTCCTTCACGATCCTCTTCAACAACGTCAAAAGTTCCGACTGATAAGGTGGCCACATACGAATTTCATAAGAATTTTTTTTAATATCACTCAATAATTTATTATGCTGATTATTCGATATAAATATCGTGGGATATAACCAATTGTCATCATTGTTTTTCAACAAAGCCATAATACAATTCTTACTCATTGTCGACGTAATTGCTTCCAATTCATCAATGACAATGGCGATTTTCGTATTCTTTTTCCCATTGAGCATATTCAATATATCGGAACTATTCATGATATTTTCGATAATTTCTTTGATGTTCTTATTCGTTTTTATTTTACCGAAATTCACAATCTGTATACAATACCCCATCGTTTTCAACACAGCATTCACAACACACGTTTTACCTACGCCGTGATTCCCAGTGATAATCATACAACTCTTCGGCTGATGAGCCTTACCTGACTTTGGCTTCGGATCCACATTATCTTCATCTGCACAGTACCTATCAAACTCCGTAATAGAATCCATATCTATTTCCGCCTCTACCTCTACCTCCCCCATACCTGTCTCCCCACCCCCTCCCACTGGAATTTTTATCTTCGGCTTCTTACGATTCTTATTTGGTTTCGATAACATTTTTTTTTTATTCTCCTCAAATGAATTCAACCACGCAACAACCCCCTTCACCGCCTTATCATTCCCAATAATTTCCCCAATAGCCTTCGGACAATACTTCTCCGTCCAAGATCCCGGATCACTATTATTACCATTCGATTCAAAATATTCCATATATAATCTAATATACATATCGAATATTTAAATCACTCATTTTATTTCAATTTTTTCACGTCAAAAATTGATTCATCGCAACTCCTATCTGAATCCGAATTCTCCTCCAAAAACTCCTTTATCCTCTCTTTCGTATTCGTCATGTCCTCCTCCTCACTCGACTCATCGATATCATACGTATTCCTACTACTCTTCCCCAAATTCTGAAAAAAATCTTCTGACAACAACGTACCATCTGGCACAGACACACTTTTCGACCTATCCGTAAACTTAATAATTTTAATTGGCTCCTGTAACCCTATCGAATTCAATGGAATCAATCCCCTATTGGTCAAATGGATATTATTACACGTAGTATTATAACAAATCCCATATCTCAAATCATCCGCACATATCTGATATTTTTTATCAAACACTCCATATTTACAATTATACCCACCAGGACATTTATTTTTACAACACGCGTCACAAATCTTCGTCAACTGCAAAAAAGTCTTGCTCAACTCTCTATCAGGCTTATAACTAATCCCTTCCCTTCCATCTAAAATATCATATGCCTTCCTCCTCACCGTATCAACATTTTGATCATCCAAACTATGTGCATACATACATTTATCCCCATAATGACACGTCTGTGACATCAATACATTATTACACAAAACCTTCTTCATATTCTTCACATCTTTCACATCTCTCCCCACATCGGGACCAAATCCATCTCTCTTCGCCCCCCTCTTATTCACAACAGTAATCCATTTATCATACCTTTCCCCCATTAATTATACTAACCTAGTTAATTTTTATATCATTTTTTACTCACCTGAACGATTTTTTTCAACAATAAATATTCAACAATAATTCCCCCCCCATTCATCAAATCAGTCTTCCTCCCCAATATCTCCACCCCCCCAATCACCCTCTCACAATAATCCAACAATCTATCCAAACTATTATACGAAATAAAAAAAGACGGATTCGTTCCATAATAATAATCTTCTTCTATATCTTTCGTAATTGATGGCTCCATAACTAAATTTTTCGAATAAGCTTTAATCCTTCTCGCATCACGTGTCAAATCACGTTCTATTTGACGAATATTCCAACTCCAGATCCAAGTAGAATTCACAACATTATAACAACCGAGAACGCCATAACTCCCCCTCAAAATATGCTCATCATCTCTATAAACATCTACAAGATGCTCCTTATCATTCTCAATAAACTCATATCGATAATTATCGAAATCTCCCCGCATTATTAATCTACCAATAATATTTTCTTTCTATCTTCTATATTATAATATTCAATGAATCGAGTATTTAGAAATAAAATAATGTATCGATATGAATCATTTTGGAGAACGTCAGAGAGCGAAGATATACGCGATTCCAATGGAGTAAAATTTCCATTCCCCCATCAGGGAGACAAATATTGGACAGACAAAGAACAATTTAAAACCAAACTCATCGGAGTACAAAATTATCTAAAAATCATGAAGAAATTTAAGAAATATCCCGAACAAGGTCATAAAGATTGTTTACTCTGCGATGCAAAAAATATAACCACTGGGTCATTCAATCTCAATAACATTATTTGGGAAGATGGATTAGTACATTACGTGGACATTCATAATATTCGCCCCAGCTCAGAATTCGTCGCAGCTATATATAAATTCAATCCCATAATCAAGGGAACAAAAAATGTTCAGCGTACAGTAAAATATGGTTCCAATATCTATAAAATCGATGACATGAAATATTTAAAGTTGGAGAGGAATCAGATCATGATTATGGATGCTTTGATGAAACATGGTGGATATACGAAGAAATATGTGGATAAGAAGAATAATAGCATTTATCGTTTTTCAGAACATGCAGGATTGCTTGATTTTAGAACAGGTGGATTGGAAAAAATGATAATTTCTGGGAAGACCACTCGCGTTGATAAAGAAGATGATGACATATATTTACCGAAGAATATGCCGGATGCTTTGGATTACGAATATATATTTCATACTCATCCACCAACACCAAAACCCGGCGGTCGAGTAAAATCCGGAATTCTCTACGAATTCCCGAGCATCAGCGATTTATTTCATTTCATTGATCATTACAATGAGGGAACGACCCAAGGATCATTAGTTATCGCAGCAGAAGGCATGTACAACATTCGTAAACTAATCTTTGATAGGAAAAAGATTAAAATAAATGAGGATAAAATGTATAATGAAATGCGTTCAACAATGAAAGAAGCCCAAACTAAAGCGATAGATAAATATGGAACAGATTTTTCAACATATGAATTTTATTCTAAGATAACACAAGATAGGGAATATATTGATATGCTTAATGCTGTTTTGAATAAATATAAATTGCAGATTGATTATTATTCGAGAGAAAAAGATGAGAAGGGCAAATGGATCATAGATACAGTGTATTTACCAATATATGTGATGGAAAGAAAATAAATATATAATTAGATAATATAATATAATTTATGGCGATGGATAATTCTAGTTCTGTGAATATTGTAATCATTGTGGCACTTATTGCTATATTTATCTGGTTGATCTATCCCTGTTTCACTAATAATACTCATGGCAAAGAGGGATTTTTGAAAAATATCGAGAATCGTGATCAGTGGGTAGATACTCCTGAGTTGGTTACAGATGATCAGAATCTCGTTCGAGAGGGAAAAGAAATAACAAATCAGTATCCAGATCCTGTTCCTTGGGATAGCAGCAGTAATTTAAACAGTAATTTTGAAGATATAAGCGATTATACTTTGACCAACAATAAATGCTCACCTGCATGTTGCAGCCCTCAATGGCCCGTCCCATTTAAAACGACGAAACTTCCCCCAAATAGCGACTACGTTTTAAATAATTATTATTGCAATGACGGAACCCACAATAGCGGATGCCTCTGTATGAAACGTAATCAAGAAACATACTTACAAGCCCGAGGATTAAACACCACCTAATTCTTTTTTCTCCCCACCCGAATCCACCGATCTCAATACATAATTAACACGAACGGCATTCCACTCCTTCTTCCTAAAAGTACAATTTTTCTCATTCAGAAAAATTGCACACTCCCTCGCAGAATGACCCCTTTCCTTATACACCGTCAACAACTCCAAAACAAGCTGTTCAGCTTTATTCTCCCTTTCACGCCTCAATCCATTCTTATCATAAAAGCTTTCATAACCAAACCTCGATTTGCCGATCTTACACCCTTTCTTCCTCCTACTCTCAATCGATTTATTAGCCCGATCGCTTATCTGGTCAGATTCAAATTCTGCTTGACTCAACATTTGCCGAAAATGATGGCGATTATTAAAATCATTATCATACCGACAATTATCATTAACTGAATGAACAAATATGTTATTCTTTCTCAAAAGCTCCAAAACTGGAATAGCCTGCTGGACATTACGTGAAAACCTTGAAACATTCGAAACAACCAACACTGCATTCTCTCCCAACTTCTTAATCAACTTCTCCAACTCAACCATTTTTGACATTTCTCTAGCAGAAACCGTTTCCGCAATTCGCATATCTTCCTGCACACTAATGTTATTCTTCACACAATACTCCTTACAAACATCATTCTGTACATTAAGAGATAGCTCCTTAATCGCATATTTCCCAACACTACTTTTTCTACAATAAATTGCCCCTAATTGACTCATATATTTATACTCCTAATCATCAAAACAATCCACCTGTACGAATATTAATATCAATTTTTTTCCCCCACTATTACGTTTAAATTCAATTTGTAAATCTCTCATGGATGATTATATAACGATGACACATTTTTACGAACGTAACATTGTCGAAATTAAAAATGACTATACAATGTTCTTAACGAATATTATAGCTCCTCTTATCTATGAAGGGATTCAAGGAATATATAAAAAATCTAAAAAAACTGAAGAGGATTTTGCCAATGCTAAGAAAGATAATCCAGATGTTAAAAATCCCGGTGTTCTAAAGATATTCCAAGCTTTCTTAACTGGTGTTAAAAATATTAATAATCATAATATTGAGATTGAGACCAACAGGATTAAAGAGAAGAGTAAATGTTCTGAATGGTTTGATGATTTGTTGAGAGCAGTTGTGAAAAGTTATATTGTTTTATTAACGTACAATGCATCTGGGAAGACATGCAGGTTAGTCCGTGAGAAATATCATGATAGGGTTGATGCGAAATCATTTATTCATAAGTGTTATGTTGAGTGTGCGAGGTTGTTTTTTAATTATCCGGAATTATTTTGGCATGGGTTTACGACATTGGAGATTAAACGTAATCAGAGAGAGGCACATGAAATAATAAAGATGGCTATTAAGGAAGCGATACGGAAAATGTTGCCGATGAAACTTATTTTGGAAGAATATTTGAAGAATGAGTATATACAGGATGATAATGAGATATCGCAGGATATTCCCACGTCGCAGTATCAAAATATGAAGGGAATGGTTCAGAAGGATCTGTTGGCGAATATTGATCCTATTTTAGAAAGCGATGATGAAATCGATAATGATATAGTAAATGTATCTCGTGAAATGGACGGTGCTGATAAAATGGTTGATATTAATAAATTTATAAAAGAAACCGTCGCAGCAGCTGGTGGTAGTAGTGTATTTGGGAAACAGCCAGCGTCAGCGCCAGCGCAAGCGCCGGCTCTAGCGCCTGCACCAGTGCCGGCTCTAGCGCCTGCACCAGTGCCGGCTCCAGCGCCAGAGCCAGAGAAAGTAATAAATAATACCGAAATAGAGATGCAGAGGCGACTCAAGAATCCCGGATATGTCGACGCCCCACGAACAGTGAAAGCAGCGAAAAATGCAATGTTAAAAGATGCTTTAGATGCATATAAGAAACAACATGTTGGCCAGGGAATTAAATATCAGGTTCCCATGAATGTTCCACCTCCACCCATGAAAAATCACGAAATAAATAAATTCGATGATAAATCAGAGGATATTCACGTAAATGTTGTTCATAGATCAATTAAACCGGACAAATGAGTTTAAGATTATTTAATATTTTCTATTATATAGTTATTATGATGTCTATTATCAAAAATCCAATTGTGTTAGGTGTTCTAGCGGGTGGGTTAACATATATATATTTATGGTATGTGAACAAGAATAAGGAGAATAAAAAGAATTCTAAGAAGAAAGAGATAAGTCTTATTACTCCGTTGATTGTAGCTTTGGCCGTATGCATCGTTGCGTATTTATATTTTTCCCCCTCGGGATCTAGTAGCGTTGAAACGGTAAATCCAGTTGTTTCATCCACTAACACGAAATTTCGTTTACCAGTTGAGAAACCCGAAGTAGTTTCCCCTGCAGATTCTGCTGCATCATTCCACTTAATTTCAAAGGGAGTAAACATACCGAACAACATTCCAGAAATTTTCATAGAAACATATTAAATTCCCCTACATACTAAAAATTATTGTATCTATTATAAGATAGATATGACAATCAAGGACGTTAAATTAAACGGAGAAGATACATTGCCGATAAACGAATTTAAATTAGAATGTATGTGTACGAATCCATCTATTGTTATGATTGCCAAAAGGGGTTCGGGCAAGAGTTGGGTTTGTAGGGCAATTCTTAATCATTTTAGAGATATTCCAGTTGGATTAATAATAGCGCCAACTGATCGAATGAATTGCTTTTATGGAAATTTTTTTCCTGAGTCATACATTCATTATAATTACAAGAGTGAAATTATACAGAAATTATTGCATAGACAGGAGATAATTATAGATAAGAAAAGAAAGAAAGCGAGCCAGGGACATAAATTAGATGCGAGAGCTTTTATTGTGATGGATGATTGTTTGAGTAAGAAAGGAACATGGATGCGAGATCAACCAATTTTAGAATTGCTTTATAACGGGAGACACTATGAGATTATGTATATATTAACAATGCAGTATCCACTTGGGATTACTCCTGAATTGAGGGGAAATTTCGATTACATATTTCTTTTAGCGGAAGATTTTGTCTCTAATCTAAAACGTATATATGATCACTATGCTGGAATGTTCCCGAATTTTGATTCCTTTCGACAGAGTTTTGCTCAGTTGACAGAAGATTATGGTTGCATGGTCATAGCTAATCGCGGCGCGCGTAAATCCTTTTTGGAGAAAGTCTATTGGTACAGAGCTCCAGCTATCGAAGAGAAAACAATAGGATGCAAACAGTTTCATAAATTCCATCTCTTGAACTTTGATCATGAATGGCGGGCTAAGAGGAAAATGTTCGATATCAACGAGTATTGTACTAAGAAGAAGCGCGATAAAGTTCCTCTAAAGATCGATAAAGTTGGACTTGATGAATATGGAGAACCTATACCAAAGAAAATTAATTATTCTCGAAAAGTAAGAGAGGATTTAACTAGTCGATAGTTTGGAGGCTATTTTCTGTTTCTTTTTTTCTAATAGTTCGTAGTAGTATGATTGAAGAGTGTTCAATTTAGAATCTAATGTGGCAGCATCGTATGTGGCTTTATTGATAACTTTTTCGTTATTGTTGATGCGTTGCTTTTCCGCTGATATGATTGCTTCCTTTTGTTTGATCTCCGTTGGCGCAACAGGCTCCGGTGGCAATTCACCAGATTGAAAGCGGGATTCCTCCATAGTTGCCATTTGTTTATCCAACCGCTTCTTCTCTTGTTTCCTTCTCAAAGCGTGCTTCTTCTTATCAGCTCTACTCAAAGTCTTAGCAGCTTCATTCCTCACACTCTCTTCCAACATTTCTCTCTTCCTCTCCTCCTCCATAACCTTTGCCTTCTCCCGATTCTTCTTATAATTGGTCATGATTTCTTGCAACTTCTTTTCCCTATACACCTGATCATCCGCGGTATTAGGGTCTGGATCCCACCCTAACCACTTCCCTACCTCCCCGACGAAAATATTAAAATCTGGATCAATCTTTTGTAAATACTCAGCCCTCTTATCCGCCTCCTCTTTCGAACTATACACTCCCCTGATCTTTACAGCCCTCAGATTGCAGTTCTTCAATGTTTCCGGTGACAAAAAAGAAATGCAACACCACAGTTGATTTGACAATGGAGCATCTTCGGTTAACTGATCAATAAATTTTGTTGACGACATAAAGATTCTTATAATATCTACCATATCCAGAAACGTTTAAATAGCTTTCAAGTTGAAAAATATTTAACAATTAACTACTGGATAATATAAATCAAGAAATATGAAGCAGATCATGACGAATAATACGATCACGATAATATCTTCGTTTGATAGTTTCTCATAAGTAATATACGTAATACCTAACCATATGAGTAGCAACATGATTACATATCTCACAATTTTTCTAGTCATAATGTGAGTGTTTATATAACAGCACTTCAGAAAAAATTTTCTTACGCTCATTTATTATGATTTCACACAAGATCGATAAATATTTAAAAAAACTTAATAAACCAAATTTGACTAAAGATGCGAATGATTTGTATTTTTATAAATTGAAACAATATTTAGTCCAGAAAGGAGGAGATGGAAGAACTGACACAACTGCAATAACCGACACAACTGCAACAATACCAAAACCACCAGCGGCAACACCAGTAGCAACACCAGCAGCACCAGCAGCACCAGCAACACCAAAAGCACCAGCAGCACCAACAGTATCGATAACAATACCAACTAGAGAAAAAAAACCCGCAGAGAAATGGGATGAATTAGCAGAAAGATACCGATATAATGGAGACTATATATTTTTTGTTTGGCAACAGCCCTGCAATGGTTATAAACCATCAGATTTTACTCTACCATTTTTGCTTGATTACTTGCCGAATATTACGAACGTAGGATTAGCTCCATCCTACGGAGAAGAGAAAAATAAAAAAGCAAACGATGGTGAACAACAATTAGCTGTGAATGTTCTAACAAAATATGCATACACAGGTGCTGGTTGGAAACCATCGATGACAAATGATGAAATGAAAAAAAGATATAGAGTGGATAAAGTGATAGGAGGAATTATTGATATTTACAGAGTTCCTTTTCGGAGTGCATTAGATCTTAAGTCTTACACGAAACAGGAAAATGTATTTACTCCTGCGCAGAAACAGCATTTAAGAGTAATACAATTAAGTGAATTAACTCTTGATGCATTTATTAGGAAACAAACAACTCGGGATGCCCGCTGGAAACCAGTTAATAAAGCAGATGAATGGTTTAAAGTGCATGGGTTGACTGATATCACTAAAACCGTTCCGTTTGTAGAATCTAGAGGATCTCTCTATGGGCAATTGGATCGATATAGTAAAAAATTATCCCATGCAGACCAAGCGAAAATAGCATTAGGTATCAAACAAGATAAAATATTATTACCAATATTCTATGTTTTTGAAATTGAGAAATAAATTAAATATATTGATATATATTTAATTATGGATAACGTAAAAGGGAAGAGTTATAAATTTATTGATTTGGGCGATAGGGGTACGGACCAAAAGGAAAAATGTAAGAACCCAGATATATTTCCTCCGCAACATCAGGAGAGGCAACCTGGATTAGAATATCTGATGAATCCATTGCCAATTTTTGATAATCCAAAGTATGTGGGTTCTGGTAAGTTGAAGGGTCGTGTTGCATTGGTTACAGGAGGTGATAGTGGCATAGGCAGAGCTGTTTCTGTCGCTTTCGCAAAAGAGGGTGCGCATATTGCCATAGCATATTTATATGAAGACACAGATGCTGAATATACGAAATCATATGTCGAAGCATACGGATCAAAATGTTTGTTGATTAAAGGTGATCTAACTTTAAAGGGAGCAGAAATGGATGTAATACGAAGAGTCATTGAATATTTCTCAAGATTAGATATTTTAGTATTAAATCACGCAGTGCAATTTCCACAACATGATATTGCTGATATATCAGATGAACAATTGGAATTAACTTTTAAGACTAATATTATTTCTTATCTGAAGCTTGTTCGATCAGCCATTCCTCATTTGAAACAGGGAGCGGCGATTGTTTGTACCGCATCCATTACTGCATATAAGGGACCACCAGTTTTAATCGATTATGCTACAACAAAAGGTGCTGTCGTCTCATTCGTCAGATCACTATCACACCAATTAGTCACTAAAGGCATACGTGTCAACGGAGTAGCACCAGGACCTATATGGACTCCTCTAATTGTATCCAGTTATTCAGCAGATTATGTTAAAACTTTTGGAACTGATACACCGATGAAACGTCCCGGACAACCCTACGAACTAGCTCCAACTTATGTTTATCTTGCCAGCGACGACTCCAGTTATGTAACAGGTCAAATACTCCACGTCAATGGAGGGCAACAAACCAGCTCCTAATAAATTTCAAAGTCCACTCCATTTTTTAACAACATCGCTAAAGCCTTCTTATTTTTCTTCTGATTAAATCTTTTTGCCCGAGGCAAACTAACAAACACCAAATCAGTCAAACTAAGCAGACATGGAAGCGTGATCACATTATTTATATGCATAACCAATTTTCGTAGACGAACTAATTTACTAATGAGCTTATCATCAATAATTCCACCTGAATAGTTCGTCCCATATATATATATCGCTAACGATTGTAAGTTAGTGTTCACTCCCGTAATAATAGATTTGAACCAACAACGAATTTCAAGCGATACTAAACTAGTAAGCTCCGTTATATTTAACTCATCAAGATCACAATCCGTTGCACTTAAATATTTTAATTTCACTAGATATTTTAAGTTTGAAGAATTAAATTTCACACCGTTGACCTTCAGATTGGTTAACTGTGTCAAATGCTTAAAACAATCGCCTTTCATTTTATCAGAGGCGATTGTGAGATCGGTTAAATTTATCAGATGAGCCAATTCAAAATCTTGAATATTTTGAAAATTTGGCTTGAATTGGTATGATGGATATATTTTTAGCCTTTTGAGTGATACGAGTAAAGACAAATTTGTTATGTTCAATTTTTTACTATCGTCATGAATAACGAGGTTTGTAAGAGATGTCAGAAGACTCATCTCCGCTAAGTTGAATTGAACCATTTTAACAGACGGAGCCATGGAACATGCAGATTTTATCGATAATTTTTCTAATAACGTTAGCGCGGTTAAATACTTCAACGGAAGAATAGTATCGTACGAAATACAAAGTTCTTTTATAGTTCTGCACTCCCTAAGAATGTCTGCTGTCACAGTTGTATTGCTTTCAAGGTTCAAGGACAATAATTTAAGTTTAGGAAGCACGAGGGGATCGATGGTGCTATTACCAGCTAAAGATAATGATGTTAAACATTCATGTAAATATTCAAGATCTAACGCCTTTATAACAGAATTACAATCCAAATTTAGATGCTCAAGATTAGTAAATTTTCTTACCGTAGTCCCCTGAACGAAGAAATGATAACTCAAATCCAGATTTTTAAGTTGTGTAAAATGATACAAATCACTATTTTGAGATACTTTATCAAATCGGCAAGCTCGCATGGATAATGATTGAAGACGTGTAAGATGTGAGAAATTTCGTATTTCAAACAAACCCCAGCCTTCATAATCGTTTGCACAATTTAATGATGTGACATTTAATGAAATTGGATTTATCATCTCTTGAAAATTATCAGGGAAAGCACTACGTTTGAACAAATTTACCACCAATCGCACTTTTGGAAATAACCCAACCCATTTAACACCGAGATGTAGTTCATCATGATCTATCGTTATTTCCGGAGATGCCTTAGGCAAAATACAATTAACAAAATATCGATTAGTCTTCGCCAACGTCAAAAGATCACCCTTATCGAAAAAATCACAATACGCATAAGGTGGAATAGAGTACATAAAATAAAACTTTTTTTTAAATATAGCCACACTCAATACATTATGAATTCAATTTTTCGAATGTCACTCCATTTTTTAATAACATTGCTAAACCTTTCTTATTTTTCTTTTGATTAAATCTATTTGTAGCTGGGAGACTAACGGACACTAACGCAGTTAAGTTAAGCAGACAGGGGATCGTGATCATATTTCCCCCAACGATAACCAATTTTCTCAGACCTACTAATGCCTCAATAAGTCTATCATCAATGATCTCACTCGAAGAACCATACACATATAACGATTGCAAACAATAATTCATTCCACTAACAATCACCTTGAAAGAACAAAAAATCTTAAGTGATACTAAACAACTAAGATCCATCAAATTTATCTCTTGAAGAACGCAACCACATGCTAAATTTAAATATTTTAATTTCACCAGATATTTCAAGTTTGACGAATTTAATTTTTTACTTTTTATCTTCAGCTTCGTTAACTGTGTCAAATACTTAAAACAATCGCCTTTTATTTTATCAGAGGCGATTGTGAGATCGGTTAAATTTATCAAACGCGCTAATACAAAATCTTCCAACATTTGTAAATGTGATTGGGATGAGAAATATGGATAAATTTTTAGTTTTTTTAGTGATCTTAGTAAAGATAAATATGTTATGTTTATTTTGTGACTATTGTCATCAATGACAAGGTTCGTAAGGGAGGTTAGAAATCTTACTGGAGCAAAGTTGAATTGAGCTATTTTAATAGATGGACTTATGGAATAATCAGATTCTATCGATAATTTTTCTAAAGAAGTTAGAGCTTTTAAATATCTGAGCGGAAGAATTGTATCGTATGAAATATAGAGTTCTTTTATAGTTTTGCACTGTGTCAGAATGTCTGCTGTCACTGTTCGATTACTTTCAAGGTTCAAGGACAATAATTTAAGTTTGGTAAGCACGAGGGGATCAAGGGTGCTATTATTAGCTAAAGATAATGATGTTAAAGATTCATGTAAATATTCAAGATCTAACGCCTTTATAACGGAATTACATTCTAAATTTAGATGTTCGAGATTAGTAAATTTTCTTAGAGTTGCCGCTTCTAGAAAAGAATGATAACCCAAATCGAGATTTTTAAGTTGCGTGAAATGATAGAGATCACTATTTTGAGATAATTTATCAAATTGAGAGGTTCGCAAAGATAATGAATGAAGACGGGTAAGATGCGATAAATATCCAATTTCAAAGCAACTCCAGCCCCACTCACCACTTGGACAATTTAAGCTCGTTATATTTAATGAAGTTTGATTTATCATCTCTTGAAAATTATCAGGGAAAGTAGGATGTAGTGACAAATCTATTGTCACTCGTACCTTAGGAAATAGCTTTGCCCATTCGGGACCCAGTTGTAGTTCTTCATGCTCTATCGTTATTTCAGGAGATGCAATAGGTAGAAGACAATTAATGAAAAATCGATTAGTCTTCGCTAACGTTAGAAGATCATCCTTATCGAAAAAATTACAATAAGCATAAGGAGGGATAGAATATAGTCGATTATCCTCGGAATACATAAACCTTAAGAATTTCAGAATATATCAACAGTCAGTATAATATGAATTCAATTTTTATATATGTTCTTATTTTATATATGTTCTTATAAAAGGCGCGCCGTGTACGATCTGTGCCCCAAAGGGAATTATGATTTTGCAGATTGTTGGCGGCGTAACATCATACTTTGATAACTGTCCATGCGATATTAGGCGGTGTGCACAATATGTTTAAACAGAAACGGTATCCGTCCACCGCCCGCTCAATTATCTTTCGAAAAGATCACGACTAAAAAAAGGCGCGCCGTGTACGATCTGTGCCCCAACGGGAATTATGATTTTGCAGATTGTTGGCGGCGTAATATCATACTTTGATAACTGTCCATGCGATATAAGGCGGTGTTCACAATCTGTTTAAACAGAAACAGTATGCGCCCACCGCCCGCTTAATTTTCTTTCAAAAAATCGATGAATAAAAAAAGGCGCGCCGTGTACGATCTGTCTCCCAACGGGAATTATGATTTTGCAGATTGTTGGCGGCGTAACATCATACTTTGATAACTGTCCATGCGATATAAGGCGGTGTTCACAATATGTTTAAACAGAAACGGTATGCGCTCACCGCCCGCTTAATTATCTTACACAAAAATCGATGAATAAAAAAGGCGCGCCGTGTACGATCTGTGCCTCAACGGGAATTATGATTTTGCAGATTGTTGGCGGCGTGACATCATACTTTGATAACTATCTATACGATATTCTGCGGTGTTCACAATATGTTTAAACAGAAACAGTATGCGTTCACCGTCTGCTTAATTATCTTTCAAAAAATCGATGAATAAAAAAAGGGGCGCAGTGTACGATCTGTGCCCCAACGGGAATTATGATTTTGCAGATTGTTGGCGGCGTGACATCATACTTTGATAACTATCTATACGATATTCTGCGGTGTTCACAATATGTTTAAACAGAAACAGTATGCGTTCACCGTCTGCTTAATTATCTTTCAAAAAATCGATGAATAAAAAAAGGCGCGCCGTGTACGATCTGTGCCCCAACGGGAATTATGATTTTGCAGATTGTTGGCGGCGTAACATCATACTTTGATAACTGTCCATGCGATATAAGGCGGTGTTCACAATATGTTTAAACAGAAACGGTATGCGTCCACCGCCCGCTCAATTATCTTTCAAAAGATCACGACTAAAAAAAGGCGCGCCGTGTACGATCTGTCTCCCAACGGGAATTATGATTTTGCAGATTGTTGGCGGCGTAATATCATACTTTGATAACTGTCCATGCGATATTTGGCTGTGTTCACAATCTGTTAAAACATATTGTTAGCGGCGTAATATCATACTTTGATAACTGTCCATGCGATATTCGGCGGTGTTCACAATCTGTTAAAACATATTGTTAGCGGCGTAATATCATACTTTGATAACTGTCCATGCGATATTAGGCGGTATTCACAATCTGTTAAAACATATTGTTAGCGGCGTAACATCATACTTTGATAACTGTCCATGCGCTATGTGGCGGTGTTCACAATATGTTAAAACATATTGTGAGCGGCGTAATATCATACTTTTATAACTGTCCATGCGATATTCTGCCCCTCTTAATAATCTTGATACGTTACACCATTTTTCCTCAATATCACCAATGCTTTCTTTTCTTTTTTTTGTTTAAATATTTGAATAGGAGTCAATCTGACAAATACAAGAGCCGGCAAACTAAGCAAACAGCGAATAGTAATTCCATGTCTATAAAGCACTAATTCCCTCAAACCAACTAATTTAGTAATTAAATTATCATTAATCAATCCATCTGAATATATCGCGAGAGACTGTAAATTAGTATTTATTCCACTAATAATAGACACGAATGAACACTTAATTTCAAGAGATACAAGGGCCGGAAGCTCCGTTATATTTATATCTTGACGCTTCGCAGCAAGACCCAATTCTAAATATTTTAATTTTTTCAGATATTTAAATTTAGAATATATCAATTCTTTCCCATCAATGTTCAAATCTGTTAACTGCGTTAAATACATAAAACAATCTCCTTTTATTTTATCTGAGGAGATTGTAAGATCCGTCAAATTTACAAGAGGAGCTAACTCCAAATCTTCAATTATATGTGAATGAAAATAGCATGAGTCGGTTGCATATATACTTAATTTTTTTAACGAGGTGAGCAAAGATAAACTATTCATTTTTGTTCGATCATATGCGTTTAAAATAATAAGTTCACTGAGCGATGTAGGGAAATTTATTGAACCAAAGTCGAACTTTTTACCATCATATAAATAATAGCTGATTGTTAATTTTTCTAAACAACTTAGAGCTCTAAAACATTTTCCGTTTAGATTAGTATCATTCGAAATTGAAAGATTTTTTAAAGTTGTACACCGTACGAGAATCTCATGCTTAACTACTTTATTTATTTCTATACTTAGAGATAATAATTTTAATTTCGTAAGCACAAGGGGATCAACTGTAGTATTATTGTTCAATGATAATGATGTTAGAGTTTCACGTAAATATTCAAGATCTTCAGCCTTAATAATCATATTTTTATCTAAACATACATGCCTCAAATTCCCAAATTTTCTTAAAGTTGCTCCCAATAGAAAGTTATCTGAAAACAAAGAAAGATTTTTAAGTTGAGTCAAAGGATATAGATCGCTATTTTGACATAAATCAGGATATCCTCTTGCTGTCAAAGATAATGTTTCCAGCCTTGTCAAATACGATAAAGTTTTAATTTCCTTATCTATCGTTCTGTCTATTAAATTTAATGAAGTTATGTTTACTAGCTTTTTGAAATCATATATTTTTAGATCTCGTTTCAAACAAACCGTAAGTCGAGCTTTTGGGAAAGACTTTATCCATTTCATACTTATATCTAATTTGTCTGAAGCAATTTCAGGAGATGCAATAGGTAAAAGACAATTAATGAAATATCGATTAGTTTTAGCTAAGGTAAGAAGATCGTCTAAATCAAAAAAATGACAATATGCATAAGGAGGAACTGAATACATTGATACGTTTACATCTTTCATAATAAAGTACAATCAATACAACACGGATTCAATTTTTATTCCCAATCATAATATTTAAAAATTACACCCTGTTTTATCAATAGTTCTAAAGCTTCTTGATTAAATTCTTTGTTATAAGTTAATTCCACCGACACAAGATTAGTCAAATTGAGTAGACACTCAATACTAATCATATGCTTTAGACGAATAGTCAAATATCTTAGACCAATCAATTTACTAATGAGCCTATCATCGATGACTTCTAGTGAACAATACCCATTATCTATATACAGATGTTGCAAATTTGTATTAACACCACTTAGAATCCTCTTGAAAAAACAATTAATCTGAAGAAATACCAAACTACTAAGCTCGATAAGATTTATCTCTTGAACATCACATAGATTTTCTAAATATAAATATTTTAATTTTTCCAGATATTTCAAGTTTAACGAATTAAATACTTTCCCATTCATCCTTAGAGTAGTTAACTGTGTCAAATGAATAAAACATTCTCCTTTCATTTTATCAGTACGGATTGCAAGATCGGTTAAATTTGTCAGACTGTCCAATTCTAAATCTTCGGGCTTTATGAGCATCTCACCGATTCGATCAATTTTTAGTTTTTTTAGTGACATCAGCATGGATACATTTTTAATATTTATTACCTTAGCGCCATTAATGATTACTAGCTCAGTCAGTGATGTTATAGATGCGATCACGGCAAAATTCAATTCCATAACATCAGATGAATAACCAGATGTTATCGATAATTTTTCCAAAGCAGTCAAAGCCGTTAAATACTTACATTGTGGAATTCTTTCATGCGAGATATAAAGACGTTTCACAGTTTTACACTGCATAAGAATCTCATATGGCACTGACTCGTTGAAATCAAGATTTAGAGATACTAATTTAAGTTTAGGAAGAATCAATGGATCTATAGATGTATTATCGACTAAAACTAATGATGTTAATGAATCACGTAAATATTCAAGGTCATCCGCCTTTATGAT